>Ga0164243_10000123_pt1 | contig 197220 bp, 185 predicted proteins | sample OricompcompostOP_FD_108781 | JGI IMG/M metagenome (GOLD analysis project Ga0164243, IMG submission 108781) | Organic Plus compost microbial communities from Emeryville, California, USA - Original compost - Organic plus compost (OP) | ecosystem: Engineered > Solid waste > Mixed feedstock >...
CCTGCGCCACGCCGAGAAGGCCAGCCAGGACTACGGCGTCGACACCAGGCAGATCCTCGTCGAACTCGGCAAACGCAGAATGGTCGGCGGCCAGGAAGACATGATCACCGACGTCGCGTTGGATATCGTGAAGGCAAATGGATGATCCGCCAGGGGAGTGATGCGGCGGACAGAAAAGGAGAGAAGCAATGATGATCGAACGTAGAACATTTTTGGGGGCGGCGGCGACGCTTCCGGCGATCGCCGCATTCCCCAAGCTGGCGCAGGCGGCAGCACATCCCGACCTGTCGAACGTCAAAAAGCGGACGACCGGCAAGGTCGAGGTGCTTTACAAGACCCCGCATTTCGGCGCCAACGGGCTTGAGCTGACGTCCGAAGGCATGTGGATCATCCACCAGATCGAGGAAAATTACGCCTCGCTGGTCGACATCAAGACCGGCAAGCTGATCCGCGAAATTCAGGTCGAGGGCATTCGCAGCGCGAGCGGCATCGCGATCGACGACGACAATGTCATGTGGATCGGATCGACCTATAACCGCCTGATCGTTTCCGCCGATCCCAAGACCGGCAAGGCGATCGCCAAGTACAGCACGCCGGGTGCCGGGCAGATCTACAAGGTCAAGGGCGATGTGGAAGGCAGCCGCACGCCGCTGGAGCCGGCCTATCCCCGTCCCGCGCCGCCGCCTTCCACCGCGCCGCGCTCAACGGGTGGCCGCCAGGGTGCCGGAAAGCAGGACATGAGCGTGCAGGAAGGGCCAGCAGGCACCGGCGCGCACTGCATTCTAAGTAAGGGCAACCTGCTCTATGTCGACGTGCCGCCGGCACGGATGATCTATGCGATCGACAAGACCAGCTGGGAAGTTCAGGACATGTTCCCGGTTGCTGGCAACCGCCCGCACGACATGACCTGGGCCGATGCAGGCAAGACGCATCTGTGGTGCTCGGACTCCAACTACAACGCCTTCTTCCTGCATGATGTCGCCACCGGCCGCATCCTCGAGCAGGTCAGCTTGCCGGCGGGTTCGCCCATCATCCACGGCGCGAAGCTGCACGACGGATATATGTATATGTGCGACGATGTGGGCTGGATGAGCCGCGTCCGTTTCAGCTGAAACCGCCATTCACTGTCCCGGGGTCTTCGCCTCGGGGCAGTTGTTGCGAACCGATTTCAATAACGACATAATAGCCGGGTAAGTTTCCCAAACATGTCTGGCCGTCGATGCGACCGCTATCATAGTCATATCTCTCAATAGATGAGAGATATGGAGATCCCTTTTTTGACAGGATCGGCCATCGATTTGCACTCTACTCTCGATCCAGAGCCGCAGAAAAGTCGGCATCGGATGAGGGAGAGAAAGATGAACACGCATAACCAGAAGTTCTTGCGACACGGGTCCGTATTGGCGCTTGCTATTGCTGCCTTGCTGCCCGCCACCGCCCATGCCCAGGCAGCCCAGGCCGACACTTCGATTGCATCGCAGGATGCCGATATGCAGGACGGCGGGGACATCATCGTCACCGGCACCAGCCTGCGTGGCGTGGCGCCGGTTGGATCGAACCTGGTTTCGGTCGGCCGCCAAGCCATAGACCAGACCAGCGCGCAGACAGTGCAGCAGATCCTGAAGACGGTGCCGTCGATCACAGCTTCCGGCAATGCGGGGCAGGGGCCGGCGGGCACCAGCTATTATTCGCCGACCATCCATAGCCTCGGCTCAAGCGCCAGCAACTCGACGCTTGTGCTGATCGACGGTCACCGCTTCTCACTCGGCGGGCAGCCGCACCCGCTGTCGGACCCCAACATCATCCCGCCGATCGCGCTGGAGCGCGTCGAGGTGCTGGCGGAAGGCGCCTCGTCCACCTACGGGTCGGACGCGGTCGCGGGCGTCATCAACTTCATCACCCGTCGCAATTATGAGGGCTTCGAGGTCACCGGCCAGATCGGCTTCGGCAAGGATTACCGCACGTACAACGCCGGTGCGCTGTGGGGCACGGGCTGGGACACCGGCCATGTGATGCTGGCCTACAATTATTCGAACCGAAGTGCGCTTGCCTATGCTGACCGCGATTTCCTGCGTCCTGATCATAGGGCGGAAGGCGGCACCAATTTCTCCAGCTTCAACTGCAGCCCTGCGGTGATCCAGCCTGGGGCTACGGGAAATCTTTATCTGTCGCCGACCGCGACGTCTTCAGTCCCGAACCGAGCGTCGGATGCGCCGTGTGACAACACAATCTATGGCGATCTTCTCCCAAGGGAAATTCGTCACAATGTGATGGCCAAGATCTCGCAAGATGTTGGTGACAATCTCACGGTCGGTGTCGATTTCGTCTATTCCAATCGTCAGAATCACCAGCGCTCCGGGCGTGGTAATTTGACAGCGACCGCCTTTCGGACTGGGGATCAGGCCAATCCCTTTTATGTGAATCCACCGGGAGTAGATCCCGATAGTGATGCTGGGCTGAAACAGCAGGTCCGCTGGAATGCGGATGAGTTGCTTGGTCCTGGTGCCTATAACGATAATGGATCCGTAAATTACTATGTTTCCGGAAACCTTGAATATCGGCTGGGGGACAATTTCAGGATTACGGCGCTGGCGTTGACGGGCCGCGACGACCACAAGACAAAGAGCGATGGCCAGCTTTGCGGAAGCTGCGCCAATCTGGCGCTGAACGGCACGACCAATGCCGGCGGCAGCATTACTCAGCCGTCAATCCCGGGTACGGACATTGTCATTCTGGGTTATCCGCTGACGCCGGAGAATGCGCTCGACGTCTGGAATCCGGCAGCGACCAACCGCACGTCGCAGGCGGTGATCGATATGCTGACCGATTCCCGCAACATCGCCACCTATAATCATTCGATCACTCAGGCCCGGCTTGGCATCGACGGCACACTGTTCGAGTTGCCGGGCGGCGAGGTTCAGATCGCGGTTGGCGGCGAGTATCTGGAATATGGTCTGGATATCGAGAGGAGCCGCCCGAATAACACGGGTCCGGCATCGCGGGGCTCGGAACAGCTGACCCTCAATCTCGGCCGGCATGTGAAGTCGATCTATGGCGAGCTTCAGATTCCGATCGTTGGACCGGATAACGAGATTCCGTTTGTTCACAGCCTGCAGCTGAACGTGTCGGGCCGCCACGATGATTACAGCGACGTCGGATCGACCACCAATCCCAAGATCGCAGCAAGCTGGGAAATCGTTGAGGGGGTCAAGCTCCGGGGCAACTGGTCGAAATCCTTTGTGGCGCCAGCGATCAGCAGCATCGGCGATTCCTCGCGCGAGGGTCTCGCGAGCTTTTCTGGCTATGGGCCGGGCGAAACGATCATTGTCCCCCTCGAGAATTATCCGCTCGCGCGCCAGGTTCCAGGTTGCGATGCACCGGGTCAGGTTACCTGCCAGATCGGCGGCACCGTCATTCCGGGTATCAGCTACAACAACGGCAATCCGGATCTGAAGCCGCAAAAGGGCAGTGGTTGGTCGGTTGGTGTCGATCTGGCGCCGGTCGCGTTGCCCGGGTTCCGCATGGGTGTGACCCTGTTCACCGCCAAGTTCCGCGGTGGCGTCACGTCGCCGAACCTTGCGACGGTGATCAACACACCGGGGTTGAATCACCTGCTGACTTTCTACCCGGATGGAGCGACGCCCGAGCAAATCCGACAGGTCGTTGGCCAGGCACCACTCAATTCGCCCATTCAGGACAGGATCTACTGGATCCGCAACGGGCGGCAGCAGAATGTCGTAAACCTGGATATCCAGGGCCTCGATATCGACGCGAGCTATGAGCTGCGCACCGACAGCGCGGGCACCTTTACCATTGGTGGTTCGGTCTCCCGCTTCCTGAAATTCGATCAGAATATCGGCGGCGGTCCCACGTTCAGCGTGCTCAATTCGACAGGGTTCAATGAAACCTTCCCGTCGATCAAGACGCAGGGGCGCCTGAACCTTGGCTGGCAATATGAAGGCTTCGCCGCGACGTTGTTCGCCAACTATATCGGCGGCTACCGCAACTGGTCGAGCACCACGGTCGATTCGCTGGAGCGCGATGCGAACGGCAATCCGGCCGGTGGCGGTGACAAGGTGGACGGCAGCACGCTATTCGACCTGAACCTTACCTACACCATGCCGGACAGCGGCGTGCTGGGCGGAAGCCAGGTGTTCATCGATGCGGTCAACCTGTTCGACAGGGATCCGTCGTTCTACAACAACGCCAATGGTTACGACACATACGGTGCCAACCCGATTGGTCGGGTGGTGACATTGGGCTTCAGGGTGAAATTGTAATGCCCTGCGATCGGGGAGTGGTCGAGAAATGAGGATCAACCAGGACAAGTGCGTCGCCTGCGGCAACTGCACCTATGTGTGTCCGATGGGGGCGATTTATATCGACCCCGTCGCGAAGCGGGCGACGATCAACGATGACGCCTGCGTCGAATGCTATGCCTGCTATAATGGGCTGAGCCAGGAAAAGCTTCCGCCGAGCCTGGTGCGCGTGACGCGCAAAGCGATGCGTTTCCTGTTGATGCGGTTCGAACCCGACCCCGATATCTGTCCGACGGCTGCGTTCGAGCCGAACGAACTCAGCTGGCCGCGGATCGTGCGCCGCGCCTTTTCCGATCCCCGCGTGCCGCACGAATCCACCGGCATCGTCGGGCGCGGGACGGAAGAGGTGAAGACGAATGACGTGTCGAACCGCGTCGGCCCGGGCGAAGTCGGTTTTACCATTGAATTCGGCCGCCCCGGTGTTGGCGCCCGTTTCTACGAAATCCAGGAAATGACTCGTGTGCTGGCGAAGGCAGGCATCGCTTTCGAGAAGAACAATCCGATCACCGGGCTGATGACCGATCCCACCACCGGCGACATGCGCGAAGATATTCTGAACGAGAAGGTCCTTTCCGCGATCGTCGAGATCAAGGTTCCGATCAGCCGCACCGAGGAAATCGTGCGGATGGTGCAGGAAGTCGACAAGCGGGTCGACACGATCATGGTGATGGGCGTGGGCGTTCGCTGCGACGAGAATGGCGAGGATAATGAGGTGGCGCCGATCCTCGCGCGGCTGGGCTACCGGCCAGCACGCGCAAAGACAAATCTCGGCCTCGGCCGCCCCGTCCTGCGCAAGCTGGACGCACCTGCGCAACAGCCGCAGCGGGAGCTTGCATAATGACCAATACTCTTCATCGCTTCGGCACTGCCGAAAGCTTCGTCGACGATTATATCATCATCGCGATCCCGGCGAAGGGCGCGAAGGGGCAGGGCGATCCGATGCCCGCCCTCAAGCGCTTTCTGGAGCTGGGCATCGAATATGGTGCGGTCAGCATCGGTGATGCGATCAACGGTGGGTCCATGCGTCCCACTCGCAACACATGGTGGCTGCAGCACTTCTTCAGCCGTTCGTCCAAGCCCGATTTCAACAAGGTGGTCGAAACGATCACCAAGCCGACCACCTATGCGACCGTGTTCGACGATAAGGACAAGGCGGAAGCCTTCGTCGAGCGGATCAAGCAGGAGGATTTCGGGCTCAGCATCAACATCTCCTCTTCGCTGGAAAACGCGCAGGGTTGCTGCACCAAGGCAAAGCTCGCCCGGCATAGCCTGGGCTATTCCTTGGGCTTCGAGGGGATGGCGGACAATACTCCCAACCGCCATGTCGTCATGCTGTCGACCATGTGCGGTCACGGCATGATCGCCCAGGCGTTCGCCAAGAAGATGATCGATTGGGTGAAGGAAGACCGATACAGCCCCGACGAGGCGATCGCCGCGCTTGGCCGCTTCTGTTCATGCGGCATCTTCAATCCTTCCCGCGCCCGGCGGATCATCGAAGACGCACGCACCAAGACATTCTGACCCGCGATCTGCCGAAATGAAGGATAGAGCCTGATGGCCACCAGTACGCGCCCGACACGTGTTCGTCATATCGTGCTGTGGCTGACCGTCGCCGCCTACATGATCACCTATATGGACCGCGTGGTGATCTCTACGGCGGCGCCGTCGATCCAGGAGGAGTTCGGCTTCTCACTGGTGACGATGGGCTGGATCTTCAGCGCCTTCCAGATCGGCTATGCGCTGTTTCAGATTCCCGGCGGATGGCTGGGCGATCGCTTCGGGCCGCGCCGCGCGCTGACGGGCATCGTCGTCTGGTGGTCGGTCTTCACGGCGGCCACCGTGGCGACCTGGTCGGCGGCGTCGATGATCGCCTGCCGTTTCCTGTTCGGTGCAGGCGAGGCCGGTGCCTTTCCCATCGCGACCCGGTCGCTGTCGCGCTGGATGCTGCCGTCCGAGCGCGGCTGGGCGCAGGGCGTGACGCATGCCGGTTCACGGCTCGGTGGTGCGATCACGCCGGTGATGGTCGTTGCGCTGATCGCCGCCTTTGGCTGGCGCGCACCTTTCCTTGTTTTCGCGGTGGTCGGGCTTGCCTGGGCGCTGCTGTGGTTCTGGTTCTATCGCGACACGCCACGCGAACACAGCTCGGTCAACGAGGCCGAGGTGGAGATGATCGAAGACGCGCTTGGGCGCGCACCGGCCGGTGCGGGCAGGAAGAAGATTCCCTGGGCGCAATTGCTGCAGAACCCGCAGATGTGGCTGCTGGCCAGCATGTATTTCTGCTATGGCTACGGCATCGTCACCTTCCTGACGTGGTTCCCGAAATATCTGGTCGATGCCCGCGACTTCAATCTCGCCGAGATGGGTCTGTACGCCAGCTTGCCGCTGATGGCGGGTGTGGCCGGTGACCTTGCCGGTGGCTGGACGTCCGATCATCTGCTCAAGCGATCGGGCAATCTCAAGATGGCGCGCCGGATGGTTGCGATCGTTGGCTTCCTGATTGCCGGCGTCATGGTGCCGATGGCGGCGGTGGCAAGCGACCCGCTGACCAGCGTCTTTTTCTTTGCCATTGCCGTGTTCGGGCTTGAACTGACGGTCGGCGTGTCCTGGGCGGTGGCGCTCGACATTGGCGGCGAATATGCGGGTTCGGTCTCTGCCGTGATGAACACGTTCGGCAACGGGGCGGGCGCCATCGCGGCGGCGGCGACGGGCTATCTCGTCACCCATAGCGGCTGGAACATGGCATTTTTCGTCCTTGCGGCGCTGCAGATATTGGCGGCGCTGATCTTCTTGCGGATCGACGCGTCGAGGCGCCTCTATTCCGACATGTCGGTCGCATGACGATGCCGCCGGCCCGATCCGATCGGGCCGGCGGTCTTTTCTTAAAAACGCGCGCTGATGGTCAGGCCATAAGTACGCGGATCGCCCGGCTGGCCGACGATCAGGCCGGTATTGCCAGGGCCGGTGGCAAGCTGCTCAAAATATTCCGCGTCGAAGGCGTTACGCACCCAGCCGAAAAGGTCGAGGCCGTTGTCGGTGCGGAAGCCGAGGCGGAAGTTCGACAGCGAATAGCCGTCCACCCAAGTATAGGCCGATGGTGACGGGTTCGACGAGAAGTTCGAACGATAATTGCCGTCATAGCCGAAATAGACTTGGCCTTCCTGGCCAAGCAGGGTGGCGGGCACATTGGCTTCGGCGCCGAACGATGCCGACCATTTCGACACGCCGGGCAGTCTCTGGCCGGAAATGTCGCAGTTGGCCGGGCTCAGGCCACCAGGCGTGCCGGGCGCACTGGGGGTTTGCCCCGCGCCGACAGTCGTGCCGCCCGAAAGCTCAGGTGCGCAGGGCGCGTCGACGAACTTGCGATATTCCGCGTCGGTATAGGCGCCATTGGCGTAGGCGGTGAACCGCTCGCTCGGACGAACCGAGAAATCGACTTCGACACCCTGGGTGCGGACCTTGTCGGCATTGGCGAGATAACCGCGCAGCACGCCGAACTGGCCGTTGTTCACATTGGCCTGATAGTCGCCGATGTTGGTGCGGAAGATCGACAGGTTCAGGATCGCGCGGCGATCCAGGAACTGAGTCTTGATGCCCGCCTCATAATGGTTGACCGATTCCGGATCGACCGATCCAGCGGCAAGGATCGGGTTACCTGCGCTGTCCGTCGGCACGCCATTCTGGTTGATGCCGCCCGATTTGAAGGACTTTGCGTAAGTCGCATAGGCCAGAATGTCCGACGCCAACTGATAGCTGACCGTCAGATCATAGCTGAAATTCCAATCGCTGAACGTCGGCCTGATCAACTGTGGAGCGAAAACATCGCGCTGTGCCTGACGAACGGCGCCGGGCTGCCCGAACAAGACTTCATCACCTGCGCCGTCGAACACCCTGCGCTCATAGAGACCCTTTTTCTTGTCATAGTTGAGCCGGACGCCCGGCTGGATGGTGAGCTGGTCGGTCACCTTCCAGCTGAGCTGACCGAACAGCGCCAGGCTGGTGTTCTTGAGCCACTGGTCGTTAAGCGCCGTCAGGCCGTTCAGCACGGAAGGGTCGTTCGACAACGCGTTCGAAGGATTAATCGTCCAACGGCTGGAGGCCGGACCATGCTGCTCGGTCCCCTGTGTCGAGATCTTCTGATAATAGGCGAAGGCGCCCACGACGAAGTCGATCGCGCTGACGGAATAATTGTAGCGGAACTCCTGCGTGAACTGGTCCTGCTGCGACGGATTCTGCGATTTGGTGACGATCGGCAAGCCGGTGAAGTCGCGGTCGTTCTCGGGCTGCCAATCCCAGAAGCGCCATGCGGTAATCGAGGTTAAAGTACCTGGGCCGACATCCCATTTCACGCGGACGGAAGCGCCGCCAAGCTTGTTGCCTGCGTTCAGATTGGCATCAACGTCGGTCAGCCGGTCGAACGGATTGGTGCTGACCACCGAATAGCCCTGGGCGGCTGCAACCGCGGCATATTGCCGATTGAGCGGACGCTGCGTCGCTCCGGTGCGGACGAAGACGGTGCCGCAGCATTCGGGGTTCTGCCTGCTGTAATCGCCGGCGACAGTGATATCGAGCGTGTCGTTCGGCCGAAACAGAAGCTGTCCGCGAAGGCCGATATTGTCCTGCTCGTTGATCCAGTTGCCGCTGGTGACGTTAAAGATCGTGCCCCGACGGCTGGTCGAGGAAAGCGCCAGGCGCGCCGCGACCGTATCCGAGAGCGGGCCGGAGACGGCGGCCTTCGCCTGCTTGAAGCCGAGATTGCCGACGCTGACCTCAGCCTTGCCCTCGAAATCGAAGGTCGGCTGGTTGGTCGTGATGTTGATCGCGCCCGCAGTCGTGTTCTTGCCGTAAAGCGTGCCTTGCGGGCCGCGCAGCACTTCGATCTGGGCCACGTCGAGGAAATCGAACGTGGCCGAGGCGACGCGTGAGTAATAGACGTCGTCCACATAGATGCCGACGCCCTGTTCGATGCCGTCGTTGGTCAAACCGAAGGGAGCGCCAATGCCGCGGATGTTGACCGCCGTGTTGCGTGGATTCGACGAATAATATTGCAGCGTCGGTGTCAGCTGCTGCAGCCGCCCCACGTTGAAATTGCCTGTGTTATTGATGAGATCGCCGCTGACCACCGAGATCGCCAGCGGCACTTCCTGCGCGGTTTCCTCACGGCGGCGGGCGGTGATGACGATGTCGCTCGCCCCCTGGGCCGCCTCGGCCTCCGGCGCGTCCAGCGGAGCGGGCGCTTCGGCATGCGCCGTGGTTGCCACAGTGATCGCGGCAAGAGCTGCCGACGTCCTGATAAGAATGTTTGCGCGTGATTTCATGGTTTCCTCCTTGAACGCGCAATTTGTCCACTTTTTCGGTAGTGAATTGCAAAACACATTTTCTACTTCATCGGTGGAGTATACCTATTCATGGGGAAGCGGGCTCGACTTTACCCCATGCGCGGCTAGGGTGCGCGCAATTGGCGGCGAGCAGACGGGGTGATGCGATGAGCGAATGGACGATCGGCGTGCTTGGCGGTTCGGGGGTTTATGCGATCGACGCGCTGCAAGATGCCCGCTGGATCGCGGTCGATACTCCGTGGGGCAAGCCGTCCGATGAACTGCTGACCGGACGAATCGGACCGGTGAAATTCGTCTTCCTGCCCCGCCACGGCCGTGGCCATGTCATTCCGCCGTCAGAGCTGAACGCCCGCGCGAATATCGATGCGCTGAAGCGACTGGGCTGTACCGATGTGATCGCCCTGTCGGCGATCGGGTCGCTTCGCGAGGAATTGCCGCCGGGCCGCTTTGTCGTCGTCGACCAGTTCATCGATCGCACGATCCACCGGACGACGAGCTTCTTCGGCACCGGCATGGTCGCTCATGTCTCGATGGCCGATCCGGTCTGCCAGCGCCTTTCCGGCATGGCGGCGGAGGCTGCGCGCCGGGCCGGGGCGGACGTAACGGTCGGCGGCACCTATCTGGCGATGGAAGGCCCGCAATTCTCGTCGCGCGCCGAAAGCCATCTTTACCGTGCCTGGGGCTGCGACGTGATCGGCATGACGGCAATGCCCGAAGCCAAGCTCGCCCGCGAGGCGGAACTGCCGTATGCGCTGGTCGGCATGGTCACCGACTATGATTGCTGGCGCGAGGGCGAGGCGCATGTCGAGGTGGAAAGCGTGATCGCGCAGATGAATGCCAATGCCGCCACCGCAAGACGGCTGGTGATCGAACTGGCCGCGCTGCTGCCCGAACAACGCGATCCCTCGCCATTGGACACGGTGCTGGATTATGCGCTGATTACCGCACCGGAAAAGCGCGATCCGGCCGTGCTGGCGAAGCTCGACACCATCTGCGCGCGCGTGCTGGGCCGGGCGGCGTGACGGTCCGCCTCTATGATTATTGGCGGTCGTCCGCCGCCTACCGGGTGCGGATTGCGCTTTCGCTGAAGGGTATCGCCTACGAGCGGACGCCGCTGAACTTGCTCGAGAATGAGCAAGGAACGGCGGACAATCTGGCGCGCAATCCGCAAGGCTTTGTCCCGACGCTCGAAATCGACGGGCTGCGGCTCTCCCAATCATTGGCGATCATAGACTATCTCGACGCGAAATTGCCGGAACCGCGCCTCATTCCCGTTAACCCGGAACAGCGCGCGCGGACTTGGGCAAGGTCACTTGCCATTGCGGCGGATATCCATCCGATCAACAATTTGCGCGTGATGAAATATCTGTCGCGCGAATTGGGGGTCGAGCAGGACAAGCGCGACGACTGGTATCGTCACTGGATCGATGAAGGCTTCACCGCACTTGAACGAATGGCGGGCGACGGGCCATTTCTGGGCGGTGACGCGCCAGACATGTCCGATGTCTGCCTGGTGCCGCAGATGTACAACGCACGGCGGCTGAACAACAATCTGACGGCCTTTCCAAAACTGGTGCGGATCGATGAAGCGGCACGCGCGCTGGCGCCTTTCGCTGCCGCGCAACCGGAGAATTTCGATCCGGCGATCAGCCGTTGACGATCGTCCCGCCATTCGGGTGGAGTACCTGCCCGGACATGTAGCTGGCATCGTCACAGGCGAGGAAAAGGAAGCTGGGCGCAACCTCATTTGGCTGACCGGCACGGCCCATTGGCGTGCCTTCGCCGAAATGCTCCAACTTTTCGGGGCTGGCGCCGCCTGACGGGTTGAGCGGCGTCCAGATGGGGCCGGGCGCCACCGCATTGACGCGAATGCCATCGCCGACAAGATTTTCCGACAGGCTGCGGGTGAAGGCGGTAATGGCGCCCTTGGTGCTCGAATAGTCGAGCAGTTCCTTCGATCCCTGATACATGGTGATGCTGGTGCAGTTGATGATCGCGGCGCCGGTCTTCAGGTGCGGCCGGGCTGCCTGCGTCATGAAGAACATGCCGAAGATGTTGGTCTGAAAGGTTCGGCGTAGCTGTTCCTCGGTGATATTCTCGATGTCCTTGTCGGGGTGCTGCTCGCCCGCATTGTTGACGAGGATGTCGAGCCGCCCGAAGCGATCCACGACCTGATCGACCGCGTTCTGGCAAAAGCGCTTGTCGCCGATGTCGCCGGCGATCGTCATTGCTTCGCGGCCCTCCGTCTCGACGATTTGTGCCGTCATGGTGGCATCGTCATGCTCGCAAAGATAAAGGATCGCGATGTCGGCGCCCTCGCGGGCGAACAGTGCGGCGACGGCGCGGCCGATGCCGCTGTCGGCGCCCGTCACCAGCGCGACCTTTCCGTTCAACCGGCCGGAGCCGGGATAGCGGGGCTGCCAGTCCGGCTTTGGCTCAAGCGTGCTTTCGTGGCCCGGAAGCCCGTCCTCGTGGATCATTGCCTCTTTGGTGGTCATGTTTTCTCTCCTTCAGGGAGAGGAACGCGACGGGCAGTCCACGGTTCACGATTCAATGCGCGGGCAGCACCTGTTCCGCCACGCCCCATCCCGAAAGTGTCCGCCCGCTCGCCCGCTCGAGCAGCAGGTCCGCATCCTTCAGGGTAAAGGCAGCGGGAGAGGAAATGTCCGCCAGTTCGGACCATGCAATGGGCGCGGCTACCGGTGCGCCGGGGCGAGCGCGGACGGAATAGGGCAGGATCGCCGTCGACCCGCGCTGATTGCGGAGCCAGTCGATGAAGATGCGATCCTTGCGCTTCGCTTTGGACATGGTTGCGGTGAAGCGGTCCGGCTCCGCCTGCGACAAGGCAAGGGCGAAACGCTGGGCGAAGTCCTTGACGGCAGGCCATTCCGCCTGGGGGGTGAGGGGCACGACGACATGCAGCCCCTTGCCGCCCGACAGCATCGGAAAACTGACCAGGCCCAGGTCGGACAGGCCCCGCTTCAGATCGTTGGCCGCCTTTTTCACCGCCTCGAAATCCTTGCCGACATCGGGGTCGAGGTCGAACACCATCCGGTCGGGCTTCTCGACATCGGCCACCGATGATCCCCAGCCGTGGAATTCGATGGTTCCCATCTGGACGCAGGTCAGCAGCCCCTCGGCATCGGCTATGTAGAGATAGGGTTCGATGCCGCCGTCCTTCTCACGGATGTCGATATGATGGACGTGGTCGCCGAAGCTGCCGGCATCATGCTTCTGGAAGAAGCATTGCCTTGCGCGCCCTTGCGGACAGCGAACCAGGCTGATCGGCCGATTGGCCGTCCACGCCAGGATGGCGGCGGACAGTTTCTCATAGTAGCCGGCCAGCTGTCCCTTGGTGATCTGGGCGTCCGGAAAGATCACCCGATCGGGGTTGCTGATCTTGATCGATGATGCCGTCGGCATCGGTGCGGGCTGTTCCAACGTCACCTCTCCGGCTGGCTTATCGCCGCGCAGGCCGAGGAAGCTCGCCTGCCGGACCACGCCATCAGCAGTAAATTCGGCAAAGGCGATTTCCGCAACCAGATCGGGCGTCACCCAGCGGACATCGCGCGCCATGGCCCGTGGTACGTCGACAGGCGCAGTCTTGCGCTCAAGCCTTGCCAGTTTCCGTCCAAGCTCGTCGAGCAACGGCCCGTTGAAGCCTGTGCCGACACGCCCGGCATAGCGCAGTCCCTTGCCTTCATCGGTTGCAAGCAGAAGGGACGCGAACGGCCGTGCTTTGGTCGAGCTTTTGCTCCAGCCGATAATGACGAATTCCTGGCGTCTGGTGCATTTGACCTTGAGCCATGCCTTGGTGCGGCGGCCGCGATAGGGAGCGTCGGCCTTTTTCGAGACGATGCCTTCATAGCCTTGTCCGCACATCGCATCGAACAGCTTCTCGCCAGCGCCAACGACATGTTCGGCATATTGGATGGCGCTGCCCCGCTGGCCGAGCAGCGCTTTCAGCCGCTCCTTCCGCTGAATGTTGGGGAGTGCCGTAAGCGTCTCCCCATCATGCTCCAACAGGTCGAAGGCGAAGCAGATGAGGTCACGGCCTCCGTCCTTGATTGCCGCCTGAAGGCCGGAAAAATCGGGCTTTCCGTCGCGGTTGAGCCAGACGATCTCGCCGTCGATCAGCGCCGATCCGGCGTCGATCTTCTCAGCCGCGTCGATGACGGTCGGAAATTTGTCCGACCAGTCCAGCCCGGTTCTGGTGTGCACCTTCACCTTGCCGCCGCCAATGGCGATCAGACAGCGATAGCCGTCATATTTGACTTCATGAAGCCATTGTCCCCCGGCAGGCACATGGTCAACAAGCGTCGCAAGCTGGGGCGGGCGAAAGGCGGGCATCGTTCCGCGTTTGCCTTGCTGCTTCGTCGCTGGCTGCCCGGCTGCAATCTCCTGCATTGTCCGGCCGGTCTTGACGCTGGTCAGGCCACGCTCGACCAATTCGTCGGAGCCGCCCGCATAATCGTCCTCCACCTTGCGAAGCAGCCAGTTCTCGCGCTTCTCCTTTGGCCGCCCCTTCATGCGGACAAGCAACCATTCGCCCTTCATCCGTTCCCCATCAAGGCGGAAGTGGAGATGCCCCTTGTCGATGTCGCGCGCGCTCTTGCCGGTCACGGGTTCCCACGTGCCCCGATCCCACAGCATCACCGTGCCGCCGCCATATTCCTTTTCGGGGATGGTCCCTTCAAAGGTGGCGTAACTCATCGGGTGGTCTTCGGTGCGGACGGCAAGCCGCTTGTCGGCCGGGTCCAGGCTAGGCCCCTTCGTTACGGCCCAGCTTTTCAACACGCCATCCGCTTCCAGCCGCAGATCCCAGTGCAGCCGGGTGGCGTCATGCTTCTGGACCATGAAGATGTTGCCGCTGCCCTTTCCCCGCTCGCCCCGCGGCTCGACGGTCTTTGAAAAATCCCGCTTCGCATTGTAGCGGGCAAGGGGATCGGCCTTTGCCATCGATCACGCTCGCTTTCGCGCGGGCGCCTTTCGCGTCGCACGCTTGGCAGGCGCTTTTTTCGCCGAACTTGCCGCGGGCTTCTCCAGCGATTTCTTGAGCGCCGCCATAAGGTCGACGACATTGGTGCCGTTCGGGCGCTCCTCCTCTTCCTCGGGCGTGACCTTGCCGCCCTTGGCCTTCAGCTTGCGTTTCACCAGGTCGCGAAGCGCATCGACATAGCGGTCGTGGAACTCGGCGGCGTCAAAGGGGGCGGTTTTCTTGTCGATCAGATTTTCGGCCAGTTCGAGTAGCTCGGTATCCGGCTTGGCGTTGCCGATGTCGCGGAAATAGGAAGCCGCCTTGTTGACCTCGTCCGCATAGCGGAGCGTTTCCAGCACCATGCCGCGCCCACACGGCTTCAGGCTCACCACATATTCGCGGCCCCGCATGGCGAGCTGGCCAAGACCCACCTTGCGCGTCTTCCTCAGCGCCTCACGAAGTACGATAAATGCCTCTTCCGCAAGGTCATCGGCGGGAACGACATAATAGGGTTTTTCATAGTAGAGCACGTCGATCTCGTCGGCATCGACGAACTGGGTCAGTTCGAGCGTCTTCTTGCTCTCCAGCTTCACCGCCTCGATTTCATCGGGCTCGAGCAGCACATAGCTGCCCTTCTCATATTCGAAGCCTTTCAGGATTTCATCGGCATCGACCGGGCCGATTCCCTGCACGACCTTTTCATAATGAATCGGTTTTCCGGACGGTTCGTGGATCTGGCGAAAGGCGACGCTCGCACCGCTTTTCGTCGCCGAATAGATTTCCACCGGAATCGAGACTAGGGCCAGCCTGATCTGCCCCTGCCAATATGCGCGTGCGGGCATTGAAATCCTCCTCGCTGCAAAGCGCAGGAAGGGGCATGTCGGTTCCGTAACGGGCGAGTGCGTCGACAGGCCAAATCCCGCATTTCGGAATGATATGACCAAAATTGGCGGTGATGCCTGTTTTTCCGTCACGCTTTCACTATATCGCGGGTGCGCCGGGTCGATGATCGATCCCGTGCGATCGAGTTTCCGGACCGTCGCCAACCGGTGTCGGTCCTTCGCCGAGACCAAGAGGAGAAACGGCCGTGGCCATCAAGGGTGAAATGTTCATTGGCGCCAGCGCCATCAAGGGAACCAACGGACAACTGCAGGGCATCAACCCCGCCACCGGTGAGAAGCTGGAGCCGGGCTTTGGCGGTGCGACACTGGCCGATCTCGACCGCGCCTGCCAGCTGGCCGAGGATGCGTTCAACACGTATCGCGAGACCGATCCGGAAACCCGTGCATCCTTCCTTGAAAAGATCGCCCAGAACATCCTCGATCTCGGCGACGAGTTGATCGAGCGCTGCATGGCCGAAAGCGGCCTGCCGCGCCCGCGTCTGGAGGGTGAACGCGGCCGCACCGTCGGCCAGCTCCGCATGTTCGCAAATGTCGTGCGCGACGGCGGCTATCTCGACGCCCGTATCGATCCCGCGATGCCCGATCGCCAGCCGATGCCGCGCGTCGATCTGCGCCTGCGCAACATCGGCCTCGGCCCGGTCGCGGTGTTCAGCGCCTCCAACTTCCCGCTGGCGTTTTCAGTGGCCGGTGGTGACACGGCTTCGGCGCTGGCCGCTGGCTGCCCTGTTATCGCCAAAGCCCATTCGGCCCATCCGGGCACGTCGGAACTGGTCGGTCAGGCCATCCGGAAAGCGGTTGCCGACAGCGGCCTGCCGGAAGGCGTCTTCTCCCTGCTGTTCGACACCGGCCGCGAAGTCGGCCAGGGGCTGGTCCGCGATCATCGCATCAAAGCGGTCGGTTTCACCGGATCGCGTGGCGGTGGCCTAGCGTTGATGAAGATCGCGCAGCAGGAGCGGGCAGAACCGATTCCGGTCTATGCCGAGATGAGCTCGATCAATCCCGTGCTGATGTTCCCGAACGCGCTCGCCCAGAAGGGTGCCGAAATCGGCAAGTCGTTCGTCGGATCGCTCACGCTGGGCGCGGGCCAGTTCTGCACCAACCCCGGCCTGGTCCTGGCGGTTGAGAGTGAAGGCCTCGACAGCTTCATCGAATCGGCAACGGCTGCACTGGGTGATGTGCCCGCCGCCACCATGCTGACGCCGGGCATCCACAAGGCCTATGAGCAGGGCGTCGCCGCGGTCGAGGGCCATTCGGAAGTCACGACGGTCGCGCAGGGCAAGCCGGGGCAGAATTGCCAGGGTCAGGCGGCGATCTTCCAGACCGATGCCAAGTCTTTCCTGAAGCACAAGGAACTGCAGGACGAGATTTTCGGCGCCGCGTCGTTGGTGGTGCGCTGCCCTGACAATGCGACGCTTGCCGAAGTGGTCGAAAGCCTCGAGGGGCAGCTAACTGCCGCGCTCCATGTCGTCGAGGCGGACTATGACGATGCGCGCGAGATCATGCCGCTGCTTGAGCGCAAGGTCGGCCGCATCCTGTTCAACGGCTTCGGCACCGGTGTCGAGGTGGGCCATGCGATGGTGCATGGCGGCCCGTTCCCCGCGACGTCGGACAGCCGTTCCACGTCCGTCGGCAGCCTGGCCATCGCGCGCTTCCTGCGCCCGGTCAGCTATCAGGATGTGCCGGAAGCGCTGCTTCCCACCGCGCTGAAGGACAATAATCCGCTCGGCATCAACAGGCTGGTGGACGGCAAGCTCGCCGCCGCCTGATCGAGCAGAAACGACTGAGACAAGGGGCTGCGGGGCTTATGTTCCGCAGCCCCTTCTTTTTTGATCGAACCAGTCAAATTCGGCGGCGATCCCAATAACGCTGAATCGAATATAGATTCGAAGCAGCCGGAACGGCGAACGGTTCAACAATATCGACGAACAGCAGTCGATCGGTGTCTGATGTTAGGAAGGAGTCACATTGAACGGATAGCCGTTTCTTTTGGAAAGGATCATTCGATGATCGAAAAGGCAGGCGAAATATCGGCTGCGCGAATGGCGAAGCCGACAAGAATGCTCAGGCGCAGATTGCTCCCCGCGATATTTGTCCTGGCGCTGGTTCCCTCGACAGCGCAGGCCCAGATGGAAGGCGCCTTCGACATGGGCGTGCTTGGCATGAACGGGGCAATCGACCATGTCACCAAGGCGGAGGAAGCGCGTGCCAGGGGTCTCAAGCCCGCGCCACCGCCGAGCCAGACGATCGCGCGCAGCCTCGCTTCGCAGCTCGTCGGACGCAGCGCCGCCGCACCGGCGTCCGCGCCCGCCCTTTCGGCAGGCTATAAGGCAAGCGATACTGTGCGCGGGGAAATCGCCGGGATTATGGCGGATGCCGCCGAGCAGAGAACGGCTGGTACCGCCCAGGAAATGCGCGAGCTGGTTACGTCCGGCAAGGCGTTGAAGGAATATGAGGGGGTCGTGCCTGCCCTCGGTTTCAAAACCAATGATGCGGTCGATGCGCTCGCCTTCTACCTTCTGGCCCAATGGGGAGTTGCCAACGATTATCGGGACAACGTTACCCCTACTCAGGCGGCCGGGGTGCGGCGGCAGGCGGCCAATGCCTATGCGACTGTCGCAGATCAGCTAGGAACCGATGCGCTACGCCAGCAATTTGCCGAAATGCTGATCGTTCAAGGCGTCATCATGGCAGGGGTTCATGAGGCGGCCGTCAGGGGCAACGACACCAGCGCCACGCAGCAATATGCCGAAATGGCGCGGCGGGGCGGCGAAATCCTGTTCACGATGGATCCGACGAAGATCGCGCTGACCGATCAAGGATTCGCGCGAAAATAGCGTTTCGAACTTCTTGAATGAAATGGTCGGGGAGAGAGGATTCGAACCTCCGGCCCCTGCCTCCCGAAGGCAGTGCTCTACCAGGCTGAGCTACTCCCCGACCGATCGGACGGGAATGCCGTCCGAGAAGCAGAGGCGGGTCTATAGAGGCGCCGCGCGCAGCTTACAAGCCGCTGTTTGCGCCGCCATCGCGGGCGGCGATCATTGCGGCGATCTCGATGAATTTTTCGCGTGGGGACCCTTCGCGCGCCCGCGCGATCTCTGCCGCCTCGATCTTCTGCCAGTCGCGGAAGGTGACGACATCGACGCTGCGGGAGGCGAGCAGCGCATCGAGCCCCTTGCGGCCCTGCTTCTCGCTTTCCTTGTCACCCAGATCGGCGACGATCGCTTCGATGATCGCATAGCCGTCCGGCCGATTGGTGCCGATCGTGCCGGTCGGTCCCCGCCGTGCCCAGCCGACGCAATAGAGGCCGGGCAGGATGCGTCCCTCGTCATTCGCGAATCGGCCGCGGCCATGTTCGTAGGGGACACCGTCGATCGGCGGGGTCCGATAGCCGATGCAGCTGACCACCAACCCGCACTCGATGGCATAGGTCTCGCCCGTCCCGACCGAACGCAGATCGTCCGTCAGGCGCGTCCGTTCGACGATGAGGCGCTCGACCTTGCCATTACCTTCCACGGCAACCGGCATGGCGAAGAAGTCGAAATCGATCGTCACGGGCTTGGCCGACAGGGGTGTCGCGGCAAAGTTGCGGAGATGGCTGACGGATTTGCGGATGCCGGGTTCGAGCAGGGCATCGTCGCCTTCGGGCGGCAGATCGTCGGGATGGACCAGCGGTCTTGCCCGTTCAAGCTCTCCGAGTTCGCCCAGCTCCTTGGGTGTCATCGCGATCTGGTGCGGCCCGCGCCGACCGAGTACCGAGATATTCCGGATCTTCGATTTTCCCAGCGCTTCGAACGCATGTGCGACAATGTCGGAGCCGGCAAATTCGTCCGGGGACTTGGCGAGGATTCGTGCGACGTCGAGCGCGACATTGCCATTGCCGATGATCGCCGCGCCTGCATTGTCGAGCGGAGGATCGAGATCGGCGAAATCGGGATGGCCGTTATACCAGCCAACGAAGGCAGCCGATCCGATCACGCCGGGCAGGTCGCTACCCGGAATTTCGAGCGGACGGTCCGCGGGGGCGCCGGTTGCGAGCACGACAGCGTCATATAGTTCGGTCAGCTCGTTTATGCTCACATCGCGGCCGACCGAGACATTCCCGACGAAGGAGACATTGTCGCTGAGCGCCACGGTTTCATAGCGGCGCGACACGGCCTTGATCGACTGGTGATCGGGGGCGACGCCGAAGCGGATCAGACCATAAGGAACGGGGAGCCGATCGATGATGTCGACGTGGACGGTGTCTCCGAACTGCTTCTGCGCGGCTTCCGCTGTGTAGTAACCTGCCGGACCTGATCCGATGACCGCGATTTGGCGCAAGGGCCTGCCTCCCCATCTGGGGCCGGCGGGCGGCGCGGCATCTAAGCCTGTTCGTCGCCGTCGCGGCCGGCCGCTTGGCTGTTATCGAAACCGAAGCTGCACCAGTCGCTCGCGGGGCGCAAGTCATACAAAAAAGGGGAGGACCAAAGCCCTCCCCCTCTTGATTCATTCCGGAACGATCAGCGCGCCGTTGGCGCTGCCGCCGCCGCGTTTTCCGGCAGGCCGCCCAGCTGGGTGACCAGCTTGGTATAGGCATCCAGATAGGCGAGGACGATCACCTGGCCGATTTCGGTGTTCTGATAACCGCCACCGCCGGCGCCGGCGAAACCGCCCCACCAGCCGCCACCGGCACCGCCGCCGAAGCTGAGGTCGGACTTCCGGGCATAGCCTTCGGTCAGTGCCTCTTCCTCGGTGGTGCGGGCGTTGACGATCGAAAGCGTGACGTTCGCTTCCTTCTTCTTCACGTTGATGCCGCCGACGATGCCGCCCGCGAAGCCGCCCAGCAGACCGCCGGCGATCGCGCCGATGCCGCCGCCGCCGGAATTGCGGTTGCCGCTGACCAGATCAGGCTGAAGATAATAATCGGCCGCACGAACCTGGCCCTTGCCCAGGTTCGATCCATCCTGAAGCTCGCCGGCGTCGGCCATGGCGCGCTCCATGTTGCGGCTCATCATGCTGCGGCCGCGGTTTACCAGCGTGAAACAGCCGGATTTCTGGACGAAGACCCGCAGGATCGATTCGGGGCTGCCCAGGTTGAATTCGCGCCACCACTGATCGTCCGGCTCGACGATGGCGAGCGCGCCCAGCTTCTTGGTGCAAACCGGAATTTCGGTCGTGCCCTTTTCCTGAGCCTGACGGCCGGAAGAGCCCTTCTTCTGCGCCACGGCCGGCGTCGAGGCGGCCATGACGGTGGCGATCATCGCGATCGCGAGTACTTGCTTACGCACTTCTTGAATCCCCCTGCCCGCAGGCGTTCGGCCTTCCCGCTCATCTGCTCGCGGCGGTTGAAGGTAAATGGACGGAACGACCTCTCGCGTCCCTATCCCCGATATCGTCCCTCAGATCAAGCGAGGCGCCGTTTCCGTGGCCGATTTCGCGTCCTGTTTTGGCATTGGCGTTCGCTGGTGCTATCGGCGGCGAAACCACCGTTCGAAAGCCGCCTGACCTTGTCGACTCCGCTCGAAAAAATCCGCAATTTCTCGATCATCGCCCATATCGACCATGGCAAGTCGACGCTTGCCGATCGTCTGATCCAGACGACGGGCGCGCTGTCTGAGCGCGAGATGTCCGCTCAGGTGCTCGACAATATGGATATCGAGAAGGAGCGGGGGATCACCATCAAGGCGCAGACCGTGCGGCTGAACTACACCGCGCGCGACGGCGAGACCTATACGCTGAACCTGATGGACACGCCGGGTCATGTCGACTTCGCCTATGAAGTCAGCCGCAGTCTTGCCGCATGCGAAGGCGCATTGCTGGTGGTGGACGCGGCGCAAGGCGTCGAGGCGCAGACGCTTGCCAACGTCTACCAGTCGATCGAACATGATCATGAGATCGTACCGGTCATCAACAAGATCGATCTGCCCGCCGCCGAACCGGAAAAGGTGCGCGCCGAGATCGAGGAAGTCATCGGCCTCGACGCGTCCGAGGCGGTGCTCGCCAGCGCCAAGTCCGGCATCGGCATCAACGAGATCCTCGAAGCGATCGTGACGAAGATTCCCGCGCCCAAGGGCGATCGGAACGCGCCGCTGAAGGCGATGCTCGTCGACAGCTGGTATGATCCCTATCTGGGCGTCGTCATCCTGATCCGCGTCGTCGATGGCGTGATCAGGAAGGGTCAGTCGATCAAGTTCATGGCGACCGGCACCCAGCATCTGGTCGACCGCGTGGGCTGCATGCGGCCGAAGATCGAGCAGCTGCCGGAATTGGCCGCGGGCGAGATCGGCTTCATCACCGCCCAGATCAAGGAAGTGGCGCAGACGGCTGTCGGCGATACGATCACCGACGTGAAGCGCCCTGCCGCCGAACCGCTGCCCGGGTTCAAGGAAGTGCAGCCGGTGGTGTTCTGCGGGCTCTTCCCGGTGGATGCGAACGATTTCGAAAAGCTGCGGGAAAGCATTTCCAAGCTGCGGCTGAACGACGCGAGCTTCAGCTTCGAGATGGAAACGTCAGCGGCACTTGGCTTCGGCTTCCGCTGCGGTTTCCTGGGGCTGCTTCATCTGGAGATCATCCAGGAGCGGCTGACCCGCGAATATGACCTCGATCTCATTACCACCGCTCCGTCGGTGGTCTATCGCCTGACGCTGACCCACGGGGGCGGGGAGATCGAACTGCACAATCCGGCCGACATGCCGGACCCCAACCGGATCGACATCATCGAGGAACCGTGGATCGAAGCGACGATCTATGTCCCCGACGAATATCTGGGTCCCATCCTGAAGCTGTGCCAGGACCGGCGCGGCATCCAGAAGAACCTGACCTATGTCGGCGGCCGCGCGCAGATCACCTATGAGTTGCCGTTGAACGAAGTGGTGTTCGACTTCTACGACCGACTGAAATCGATCAGCCGTGGCTATGCCAGCTTCGACTATCATCAGATCGGCTATCGCGAGGGCGACCTCGTGAAGATGAGCATCCTCGTCAACAACGAGCCGGTCGATGCGCTCAGCATGATCGTCCACCGCGGCGCGGCGGAAGCGCGGGGGCGGCATATGTGCGAGCGGTTGAAGGACCTGATCCCCCGCCATCTCTTCAAGATCCCCATTCAGGCCGCGATCGGCGGCAAGGTGATCGCGCGCGAGACGATCGCGGCTCTCAGGAAGGACGTCACCGCCAAATGCTATGGCGGCGACGCGACGCGCAAACGCAAGCTTCTGGACAAGCAGAAGGAAGGCAAAAAGCGGATGCGCGAATATGGCAGCGTGTCCATCCCGCAGGAAGCCTTCATCGCCGCGCTCAGGATGGGCGACGAAGGCTAACGGCTTCAATATTTGCAATGTGTTCCGTCCCGACACTTCGGGGCGGCAGCGCTTTGTCGACTGCTGATACGATCCCACGGCTTATCGCAAGAATTGCACAACTCTTCGATGAATTTGCATAAAAATGCCGGTAATGTTCAAATAGACGAATAATAATTATACCGTTCTCATATAGAGATAGGAAAAGTTGCGCCCGGTTTGCGAGTAAATTTACCAAGTTAACATGAAATGATTTCGACATTGAGTCGTTACAGTAATGTAATATTTGGCATGGACTCGTCGATGTGATGCTTTTTTGCAACGCACAATAGACAATGCGATGACTGGATTTGGGCAAGGCCCCGCTGTCATCTATCCGCAATATAAGAAGATCAGAGGGCACTCGAACGGCGGTCGCGCTGCTTGCCGTTATGGTTCACCTAAGGGGAAATCCTATGAAATTGTCTCTGTTTTGCGGAGTGGCTGTTGCCGCCCTCGCGCTGCCCGGTGCCGCAATGGCTCAGTCGACCGGTTCGATCGACTTCGAAAATGAAGAGATCGTCGTCACCGGTGCGCGAGCGAACGAAGGCGTCGCCGGCGTCGTGGCGCCCGAGACATCGAAGGCAAGACAGGTTCTGACGGAAGAATTCATCCGGCATCAGACTCCCGGCCAGACGATCAACGACATCATCAACATGGTGCCCGGCGTCAGCTTCCAGAACAACGATCCGTTCGGCTCTGCCGGCGGCACGCTCAACATCCGCGGTTTTGATCAAACCCGCATTTCCCAAACGTTCGATGGTGTTCCGCTGAACGACTCTGGTGGCTATGCAATTTACTCGAACCAGCAGCTCGATCCCGAGCTGATCGAGCAGGTCAACGTCAATCTGGGTTCAACCGACGTAGATAGCCCCACCGCGGCCGCTTCCGGGTCAACCATCAACTACCGCACCCGTTTGCCGGATGAAGATTTCGGCGCGCAGATGATCGGTTCCGTGGGTGATTTCGGCTTCTTCCGCATGTTCGGCGTGGTGGACACGGGGACGTTCACCTCGTTTGGCACCCGCGCCTTCCTCTCGGCCAGCACGGCTTCCAACGACACTGTCTATGGCAGCGGCAAGATCGAGAAGCAGCAGTATAATGCGCGCATCTATCAGCCGATCGGCGACAATGGCGACTTCATCTCGATCGCCGGCCACTATAACGAGAACCGCAACAACTTCTTCGGTTCGGTGCCGCTTCGCCTCGATGCTGGTCGCGTTGTTGGCCCGGCCAGCAGCAATCGCTTCCCTTTGACCAAGGATGAGCGCTTCTACGAGATCGCGCGCTGCCAGACGGATATGCCGGAACCGGGCGTGGCTGATGAAACCAATAGCTGCGGCACTCTTTTCGACGAGCGCTTTAACCCGTCGAACACCGGCAATATCCGCATCGGATCGCGCTTCACGCTTAGCGATGGCCTGATCCTGTCGGTCGATCCCAGCTTTCAATATGTGAAGGCCAATGGCGGCGGCACGGCCAGTGGTACTGAAGGCTTCAATGAAGATGGCCTCGCCGGCTACATCGGCGGTTCGCCCTATTTCGGCGGCGTCGATCTAAATGGCGACGGTGATGTTCTCGACGAGGTGACGGTGCTTACGCCTAGCCAAACGGGTACCCGCCGCTTCGGTGTCATCGCATCGTTGCGGTACGATATCACGCAAGGACAGACCGTCCGTCTTGCCTATTCTTATGATCGCGCGCGGCATCGCCAGACCGGCGAAGTCGGCTTCATCCATCGCAACGGCAAGCCTTTCGACGTCTTCCCGATCAATGATCCGATCGCAGACGCCAACGGCAATGTCCTGGAGAAGCGGGATCGTAAGTCCTACGCCATTCTAAACCAGATCGCGGGCGAATATCGTGGCGAGTTCCTCGACAGCAGCTTGGTCGTCAACGCCGGTCTCCGCATGCCCTTCTTCAAGCGCGACTTGAACAACTATTGCTACACAACCAGCGACACCGGCTTTGTGGATTGCTTCAGCTCCAATGCGGCTGACGATGCTGCTTATGCGGATGCCAATCCGGACGTGCAGGGTCCGCAGCAGCGCGTGTTCAAATATGACAAGCTGCTGCCCAATGTCGGCCTGACTTTCAGCGTCACGCCAGCAGTCCAGGTCTTCGGCAATTATTCGAAGGGCATCCAGGTGCCGGGTACGGACAACCTGTACAACTCCTTCTTCTTCGCGCCGGACGAGGACGCCGCCCGCCCGGATCCGGAGACCACGGACAATTTCGACGTTGGTCTGCGCTACAGCTCGCCAATGATTCAGGCCCAGCTCAGCGGCTGGTACACTAAGTACAGCAACCGCCTTGCAGCGTCCTATGATCCTATCACCGAGCGGAACCTCTACCGCAACCTGGGTAATGTGGATAAATATGGTGTCGACGGCAGCGTGGCCGTGTCGCCGATCCCCGAAGTCCAGTTTTACGTCTTTGGTTCCTATCTGAAGTCGAAGATCAAGGATGATGTGCTGCTCGGTGCGGACAATGTCGCCGAGACGGCCGGCAAGCGAGAGAGCGGTGCGCCTGAATATACGTTCGGCGGCCGTATCCAAGGCACGCTGGGCCCGGTCCTTCTTGGCGCGCAGGCCAAGCGCACGGGCCGCCGCTGGGTGAACGACCAGAACACGCCGATCTACCAGACGATCAATGGTGAAGAGGTCGCGGTCTACGGCGCGACCACCCCAGCCTATACTGTGGTGGACCTCGATGCCCGCGTATCGCTTGAGTTTCTCGGGGTGAGCGACAAGACCTATCTCCAATTCAACCTGACCAACCTGTTCGACAAGCTCTATGTTGGCGGCTTCAACGCCAACCTTGCGAATGACCGCGTGCCGAACGCCAACATCGGCGCACCGCGTACCTTCATCGGTTCACTGGTGGTCGGCCTTTAAAAACTACCGTTCAAAGATGGCCCGCCGTCTCGACAGAGGCGGCGGGCTTTTTCTTGCATGCCGTGCAGCGTTCCGGCGCTTACAACGCGCAAGCGAATCCGTTACAGAATGACGCGATGGCAAGCATCGGCCTTAGTCCGCGTCCCTTTTTCGACGACAAGAACCGGGCGTTCTGGCAGCTCCAGACCGCCGGCTGGGCGGGTTATTTCTTGCTCCGCACCTTGTCGGGCTTCGCCAATGGGCTGACCTTGTCCTTCCTCGTCCCCGTCGCGGTGTCGACGGCGACCGGCTATTCGCTGACGTTGGTGATGGCGGCCGCTTTCAGGGCGCTCATCAGCCGGCGGCCCGTCATCACCTGGAGCTTCTCCATCCTGGTGATCCTTGCGGCGGCGGCCATCTATTCGCTGATCGACGCGTGGATTTTCAATACCATCCAGCGACCGGGCGAACCGTTTCAGATGAGCCTGTTTCTCGGCACGATCTTCCTCGATTTCGTGGTGATCGCCGCCTGGTCCGCGCTCTACTACGCCATCAATTTCTTCCTGGTGGTGGAGGCGCAGGCCGACAAGCTGGTGAAGCTGGAAAGCCAGGCCTCATCCGCCCAGCTTGCGATGCTGCGCTATCAACTCAATCCGCATTTCCTGTTCAATACGCTCAATTCCATCTCGACACTGGTGCTGCTGAAGCAGACGGACAGGGCCAATGCGATGCTGTCGCGGCTTTCGTCCTTCCTTCGCTATACGCTCATCAACGAACCGACCGGCCATGTGACGCTCGAGCAGGAGTTCGAGACGCTGAAACTCTATCTCGAGATCGAGAAAATGCGGTTCGAGGGGCGGCTGCGCCCCAGTTTCAAGCTCGATCCGGCGGCGGTAAGGGCGCGACTGCCTTCGCTGCTGCTGCAGCCTCTGGTCGAAAATGCGATCAAATATGCCGTCACACCCCAGGAAGAGGGGGCGGACATCGCCGTTGAAGCACGGTTGGTAGTGGATCGGGTGCATATCACCGTATCCGATACGGGCCCGGGCTTGCAGGACAAGCGTTCCGCGCCCAGTTATTCCACTGGCGTCGGACTCACCAATATTCGCGACAGGCTGATCCAGGCCTTCGGGCAGGACCATCGCTTCGAAGCGAAGACCAGGGCGGGGGGCGGCTTTGGTGTGGTGATCGAGATACCGTTTCAGATTGAAGAACAGCCCAAGGAAGCCGCATGACGATTAGAACGATCCTGGTCGACGACGAAACGTTGGCGATCCAGGGACTCCAGCACCGTCTGGAATCGCATGACGACGTGGAAATCGTCGAAACCTGCATGAACGGTCGCGAAGCGATCCGTGCAATCAAGACCCACAAGCCCGATCTTGTCTTTCTCGACATCCAGATGCCCGGTTTCGACGGCTTTTCCGTCGTGCAGGGGATGATGGAGGTCGAACCGCCCCTGTTCGTGTTCGTCACCGCCTATTCGGATCACGCCATCCGCGCCTTCGAGGCGCAGGCGGTCGATTATCTGATGAAGCCGGTGGAGGAGGAACGGCTGGCCGACACGCTGGACCGCGTCCGCCAGCGCCTCGCCGAAAAACGCGGTGCGGAGGAAGTCGGCCGGTTGAAGGAAGTGCTGGCGGAAGTCGCACCGGAAGCGGCGGCCGATATTGCGGGCGTCGAGGATGCGCCTGCGTCCAGCCGCTTCGAAAAGCTGATCAACATCAAGGATCGCGGCCAGATTTTCCGCGTGGATGTCGACACGATCGAACGGATCGATGCGGCCGGCGATTACATGTGCATCTACACCGGCGACAACACGCTGATCCTTCGCGAGACGATGAAGGATCTGGAAAAGCGCCTCGATCCGCGCCGTTTCCAGCGCGTCCACCGCTCGACCATCGTCAATCTCGATCTGGTCAAGCAGGTGAAGCCGCACACCAATGGCGAGTGCTTCCTGGTGCTCGATTCCGGCGCGCAGGTGAAGGTCAGCCGCAGCTACAGGGATGTCGTCGCCCGCTTCGTGCATTGATCACAAGGAACAGGAAGCGATCGGAAGGATATTGGTTTATTCGGGTGGTCCAGGAGGACCGCCCGATGACCGATCAAACTTCAAAGGCCAGACTTTTCGCCACGTTGCACGTACCCGGCGATCCGCTGATTCTGTTCAACATCTGGGACGCAGGCAGCGCCAAGGCGGTTGCCGAGGCAGGCGCAAAGGCACTTGCCACCGGAAGCTGGTCTGTGGCGGCCGCCCACGGCGTGTCCGATGCCGAGGGGCTGGCGCTTGATCTGGCGATCGCCAATCTGCGGCGAATCGTTGCTGCCGTCGACTTGCCCGTGTCGCTGGATTTCGAAGGTGGCTATGCGGTTTCGCCGCAGAAGCTGGCCGAAAATTTCCGCGCGGTGGTGAATGCGGGCGCGATCGGGTGCAATTTCGAGGATCAGGTTGTTGGCGGCGATGGGCTTCATTCGGTCGCCGATCAATCCGCCCGGATCGCGGCGATGCGCGCCGTATCGGCGGATGCATTCATCAATGCCCGCACCGATCTGTTCCTGAAGGCCGCGCCCGATGCGCATGACCGGGCATTGGTGGATGCCGCGATCGAACGGGCGAAGGCTTATGCGGATGCTGGCGCAAGCGGATTTTTCGCGCCCGGCATGATGGAGCCGAGCTTGATCGCCGCCCTGTGCGAAGCATCGCCGCTGCCGGTCAACATCATGATGTTCCCCGGGGTTCCCGCAGCGGCAGAACTGGCGAAGCTCGGCGTAGCGCGGGTCAGCCATGGGCCGGGGCCTTACCGCCTGGCGATGAACGCTCTGGCCGAGGCTGCGCGCGCGGAGTTCGCTGCCTGATTTCCTTCCGCTGTCGCTTTCGCGGTCCTCGGCGTGGTAGCGGGGCGAAATGGCGGATGACAGGCACAGGCTGGCAGAAGAGCTGAAGGCGGAAGCGCAGCGGCTGGGTTTTGGCGCCTGCGGCATCGCGCCCGCCGATGCCGCGCCGCGTTCCGCCGAACGTCTGCGCCAATGGCTCGCCGACGGCGCACATGGCGACATGATCTGGATGGAAAGCCGGGCCGATCAGCGCGCGCGCCCGACGGCACTCTGGCCCGATGTGCGATCGGTGATCTCGCTGGGGATGAGCTATGCGCCCGTAGAAGACCCGCTGCGGCTGGCGGATGAGCGCGATGTCGGGCGCATCTCCGTCTATGCGCAGGGCGGCGACTATCATGATGTGGTCAAACGAGGGCTAAAGGCGCTCGCCCGCTGGCTGGTGACGAAGGCTGGCGGCGACGTGAAGGTTTTCGTCGATACCGCCCCGGTGATGGAAAAACCGCTTGCCGAGGCGGCCGGCATCGGCTGGCAGGGCAAGCACAGCAATCTCGTCAGCCGCGATCATGGCAGCTGGCTGTTCCTTGGCGCGATCATGACGACGCTCGACCTGCCGCCGGACGAGAGCGGAAACGATCGATGCGGCCGGTGCGACGCCTGCCAGCGCGCCTGCCCGACCGATGCCTTTCCCGCGCCTTATCGCGTCGATGCGCGGCGCTGCATCTCCTATCTGACGATCGAACATGCCGGGCCGATTCCGGAGGAATTTCGCGTGCCGATCGGTAACCGGATCTATGGCTGCGACGATTGCCTAGCGGTGTGCCCATGGAACAAGTTCGCCAGCAATGCCGCCGCGAATCTGGCCTTTGCACCGCGCGCTGAACTGGTCGCTCCTCAGCTCAGCGACTTGCTGGCACTGAACGATGCGGCATTCCGGCAGGTGTTTGCAGGTTCTCCGATCAAGCGGATCGGCCGCAACCGCATGGTCCGCAACTGCTTGATCGCAGCGGGGAACAGTGATGATCCAGCGTTGGTGCCAGTCGTCATCGATCTGCTGGACGACGAAAATCCGGTGGTGCGGGGGGCTGCGGCATGGGCGCTTGGGCGGCTTGATCGCGAACGATTCGGGCGGGAACGAATGATGCGGATCGAGCGCGAGGCTGACCCCGACGTCATCAGCGAGTGGGGATGATCAGCTGCCGCCGGTGCGCCGCACGAGAGCCGCAACGCAGGAAGCCCGGTCGATGTCGCGGCCATTGGGCTGACGCGCATCGACATAGGTGACGACCGGTTCCGCCCCGCGCTTGGGCGGGTAAAGATAGGCGTCGAGCACGCAGATCGAGCTGGCGAATTGCAGCTTGCGCGCGCTTTCTTCCCTTATGTCGAGGTCCGGCTTGCCGAACAACGCCGTCAATGCGGCAGCGTTGTGCCCTATCACCCGCTCAAGCCCCTGAGTGTTAAGTGGCGGCGGTGGCGCGGCCGATTCGACGGTAGCGGGCGGCAGGGACGGAGAGGTCGTGCATCCGGACAGCGCCAGACCTAGCACGATGCCAATCAGTTTCTTCTGGCCGATCATATCCGTCCTCCGTGAAACCGATGGGTCGCCATCGCCGCGCCCAGGATCGGCGCAAACAGATTTGCCAGAGGAATCATGAACAGCAGCGTAGCGGCAAGCCCCACAGCCGCGCGATCGAAACGTGTCGCCGCAAGCCAGCCCGCCATATCGGCCTTGGCCAGATGCCGCGCCGCGACCATTTCTCCCAGATCCCGCCCAAGCAGGACCGCATTGACGGCAGCGAACAGCAGGACCGGCCCGATGCCGGTGACCAGCAGCAGGATGTAGAGCGGCAGCGCGATCAGATTGACGGCGATCGTACGCAGCGCGGACCGCAGCCCCATGCCGAGCGATCGGCCGAAGCTCACATGCCGCGCAGTGCTCGCGGCGGCGGGGTAATGGCGTACTTCCACCGCTTCGACGATCTGGTCCCCGAACAGGCCGATGACGAGGATCGCGACGACGCGGAACAGCAGCCATGCAGCGGCGAACGCCGCAAGTGCTGCGACCGTTGCGGCGGCAAGCGCGCCGTCCTCTCCCAGATTATAAGCGAGCGCCACAGCGCGGACCGTGAAGACCAGACCGGCCCCCAGCAGGACGAAGATCAGAAGGGTCAGCGCCAGCGACTTCACCAGCACCCTCAGCACGGGCGGGTCGAACAACTGGGCCACCGACAGCGAAAGCGCGCGTAGCATCGCTCCCTGCTCGCCTGTTCCGACGCATCCGTCAACGCCTGCCGGTTTGACGGGCGCGAAACAGCGTCTATGCGGGCGGAACGGACCCCGATTCTTTCTCAGGAGATTCCCTTTGGCTGCAGCCCATTATGATGTCGTCGCAATCGGCAACGCGATCGTCGATGTCATTGCCCGCACCGACGATGCCTTCATCGCGCAGGAATCCCTGACCAAAGGATCGATGCAGCTACTCTTTTCAACGGACGAGGCGGAGGCGCTGTACGCCAAGATGGGGCCGGGGCGGGAGATCAGCGGCGGGTCCGCCGCCAACACGATCGCCGGTGTCGCGGCGCTTGGCGGCAAATGCGGCTTCATCGGCCAGGTCGCGGACGATCAGCTGGGCCAGGTCTTCGCGCACGACATTCAGGCGAACGGCATTCGTTTCGATACGGCGGTGCGCGCGGGCGATCCGCCCACGGCGCGCTGCCTGATCCTCGTCACGCCCGATGGGCAGCGGACGATGAACACCTTTCTGGGTGCATCCCAGTTCCTGCCGGCGGCGGCGATCGACGAGGAAATGATCGCCGCCGGCGAGATCCTCTATCTGGAAGGCTATCTGTGGGATCCGGAAGAGCCGCGCGCCGCGATGCGCCGGGCGATTCAGGTTGCGCGCGAGGGGGGGCGCAAGGTTGCCTTCACCCTGTCGGATACCTTCTGCATCTCCCGTCACCGCGACGATTTCCTCTGTCTGATCGAGCGGGGCGACATCGATATCCTGTTTGCGAACGAAGCGGAGATCATGTCGCTCGTGGGAACCGATGATTGCGAGGCGGCCGTGGCGAAGGTGGCGCCGCAGGTGCCGTTGCTGGTCGTGACCCGCAGCGAAAAGGGCGCGCTCGCCATCAAGGACGGGTACCGTTATTCGGTACCCGCCCAGCCGATTGATGAAGTGGTCGACACGACCGGCGCGGGCGATCTGTTCGCCGCGGGTTTCCTTGCCGGCCAGGCGCAGGGCCGTTCGGTTGAGGACAGCCTGACCATGGGCGCGATCTGCGCTGCCGAAGTCATCTCGCACTATGGCGCACGTCCGGAAGCCGACCTGAAGGATTTGGTCAAAGCGCGGCTGGGATAAAAAAGGGAGGCCGAAGCCTCCCTTTCTGTTTCCGGATTACTCGACCGGCGGAACCGGCTGCGGCGGTGCGTCGGGATCATCCTCATGCACTTCCACCACGCCGCGGCCGACATGGCTGCGCGAGCGGCTGTAGCCGAAATAGACCAGCAGGCCGACGGCCGCCCAGACCAGGAAGAGAATGATGCTCTTATGGTCCAGGCTGATGAACAGATAGACGCAGCCCAGGATCGCGATCGGCGCGGTGATGTTGAGCAGTGGTGTTTTGAACGGCCGGCGGCGGTTCGGATCGGTACGGCGAAGCACCAGAACCGCGATCGAGACGGCGGCGAACGCGAACAGCGTGCCCGAATTGGAGATGTTGGCAAGCTGGCCAACCGGGAAGAAGGCCGCGAACAGTGCCACCGCAATACCTGTGATGATCGTGATCACATGCGGCGTGTTGAACTTCGGATGGATCCTGGAGAACATCGCGGGCAGCAGCCCATCACGACTCATGACGAAGAAGATGCGGGTCTGGCCGAACATCATCATCAGGATGACGGACGGCAGCGCCAGGCCGGCGGCCAGGCCGATCAGATTGCCGATCTGCGGCCAGCCGATCTCGCGCAGGGTAAAGGCCAGCGCTTCCTTGGAACAGACGACATCCTTGAACCCTTCGGCAGCGCGGGCCGCGCATTGGGCGGCAAGGCCCGGGCTGCCCGGCTCGAACGCCTTGCCCATGGCGTCGACTACCGGCTGGGTGCTGAGGCCCGGTGCACCGATCACGCCCGCTGCCACCAGCAAGTAGAAAATGGTGCAGATGGCGAGGCTGCCGATCAGGCCGATCGGCATGTTGCGCTGCGGGTTCTTGGTCTCCTCCGCTGCCGTCGAGACGGCGTCGAAACCGACATAGGCGAAGAAGATCGAGGCCGCCGCCATCGAGATACCCATGAAGCCCGTTGGCGCGAAGGGCGAAAATTGTGCGCCGTTCATCGCCGGCACTGCCAGAATGATGAACAAGGTGAGGGCCGCGACCTTGATCGCGACCAGCACGGCGTTGACGGTGGCGCTTTCCTTGGTGCCGATCACCAGAAGCCAGGTGACCAGTCCTGCAATCGCCATGGCGGGCAGGTTGATCATGCCGCCGTCGAAAGGCCCTGCCACCAATGTTATCGGAATATCCAGGCTGAACGTGTGTTCGATCAGCCCCACGACATAGCCGGACCATCCGACCGACACGGCGCCCGCAGCCACGGCATATTCCAGGATCAGCGCCCAGCCGACCATCCAGGCGATCAGCTCGCCCATCACTGCATAGCTGTAGGTGTAGGCGGAGCCGGAGACGGGCACCATCGCCGCCATCTCCGCATAGCAGAGCGCCGCAAAGGCGCAGACGAAACCGGCGATCATGAAGGAGATCATCATGCCCGGCCCGGCGCGCTGCGCGGCTTCGGCCGTTAATACGAAGATACCGGTGCCGATGACGGCGCCGATTCCAAGCATGGTCAATTGAAAGGCGCCGAGCGATCGATGTAGCGATTTTTTCTCAGCGGTGGCGAGAATGGCGTCGAGTGGTTTCACGCGCCCAAAGATCATAGAGATTCCCCCAGAGGGCGGCAAATTGGTGCTGGCCCGTGTGATTTCATGGCGGGGGAGCCTAAACGCTAATGCGGCACGCGCAATAAAATTATCGTGCGAGCATGGGTCCCAGCGGGCGTCCACCGAACAGATGGACATGCAGATGCGGCACTTCCTGGTGCCCGTCACGCCCGATATTTGCGAGCAGGCGGTATCCTGGTTCGACAAGCCCCATATCACGGGCGACTTTGCCCACCGCGCGCACAAATCCTGCAATTTCAGTGTCACTGGCTCGTGCGGAGAAATCATCCCACGACACATAGGCCCCCTTGGGGATCACCAGCACATGTTCCGGCGCTTGCGGATTGATGTCGCGAAAGGCGAGGACGTGATCGTCCTCATAAACCCGGTCGCTCGGGATTTCGCCGCGCAGGATCCGGGCGAAGATATTGCTGTCGTCATAAGGCGCGGTGGCGTCGATCGGCATGGCTATTCCTCTGTCCGTGCTGCCTTTTCCGCCAATCCGGATGTGCCTTCGCGGCGGTCCAGCTCGGCCATGACGTCGTCGAGAGACAGGTCCATGTCCGCCAGCAGCACGGTCAGGTGGAACAGCAGATCGGCCGCTTCCGATGTCGTCGCTGCCCGATCGTCGGAGAGTGCGGCGATCACCGTCTCCACGGCTTCTTCGCCCACCTTCTGCGCGATCTTGGCTCTCCCCGCCGCACTCAGCCGCGCGACATAGGATGCCGACGGATCGGCGGAACGCCGTTCGCGGATTGTCGCTTCCAGTCTGGCGAGCGTGGTCATGGCGCCATCTGCGGCGGTCATGACGGATTCGTCAACCGCACTGGGAATCCGGCGCTGGCCAATGCCGCATGCGCCTCGGCGATGCTGTGCTGGCCGAAATGGAAGATCGAGGCGGCAAGGACCGCGCTCGCATGCCCATCTCGAACGCCCGCAACCAGATCGTCCAGTTCGCCGACGCCGCCGCTGGCGATGACGGGGACCGACACGGCATCGGCGATCGTGCGGGTCAGTGCCAGATCATAGCCGCCCTGCGTTCCGTCGCGGTCCATCGATGTGATGAGCAGCTCGCCCGCGCCAAGCTCAGCCAGCCGGACGGCATGTTCGACGGCATCGATGCCGGTCTCGCGCCGCCCACCATGGGTGAAAATTTCCCACCGGCTTCGCGACACGGCCCGCGCATCCACCGATCCGACCACGCATTGCGCGCCGAAGCGGTCGGCAAGGTCGGCGACCAATTCGGGCCGGGCCACGGCGGCGGAATTGACCGCGATCTTGTCCGCACCGGCCAGCAGCAGCGCCCGCGCATCCTCGACGCTGCGAACGCCTCCGCCAACCGTCAGCGGCATGAAGCAGACCTCGGCCGTGCGACGGACAACATCGACCATCGTGCCGCGCGCTTCATGGCTGGCGGTGATGTCCAGGAAACAGAGTTCGTCGGCACCCGCTGCGTCATAAGCCTGCGCCTGCTCCACCGGGTCGCCTGCATCGGTCAGATCGACGAAGTTGACGCCCTTGACCACGCGCCCGCCCGCCACATCCAGACAGGGAATGACGCGGACGCGAACGGTCACGCCGCCACCGCCAACGCTTCGCTGAGATCGAGCCGCCCGTCATAAAGCGCGCGTCCGGTGATGACGCCCTCGATGCCGTCCCGCGCATGTCCGGCAAGCGCGTGGATGTCGTCGATGTCCTTCACGCCGCCGCTCGCGATCACGGGGATCGACGTGGCACGGGCAAGCGCCACGGTCGCCTCGACATTGCAGCCCTTCAGCAGCCCGTCGCGTCCGACATCGGTGAACAGTAGTGCCGCGACGCCCGCATCCTCGAAGCGGCTGGCCAGCTCGACCACTGACACGTCCGAAACATCGGCCCAGCCCTTGGTCGCGACCATGCCGTCGCGCGCATCGACTGCCACGACGATCCGGCTGGGAAAGTCGCGCGCCGCCTCGCGCACCAGTGCCGGATTCTCCAGCGCCGCCGTGCCGATGACGATGCGAGTCACGCCGAGGTTGATCCAGCGCTCGATCGCCGCCCGGTCGCGAATACCGCCGCCCAGCTGAATCTTGCCGGGAAAAGCCGAAACGATGCCCTGTACCGCGTCGGCATTGACCGCCCGTCCGGCAAAGGCGCCGTCCAGATCGACGACGTGCAGATGGTCCGCGCCCGCCTTGGCGAACAAACCGGCCTGTGCCGCAGGATCGTCGCCATAGACGGTCGCCCGGTCCATGTCGCCTTCGGCCAGACGCACCACCTGTCCGCCCTTCAGGTCGATCGCGGGAAAGACAATCAGGCTCATGGCCGCCACTCCAGGAAACGCGCGAGCAGTTCGATGCCATAGCGCTGGCTCTTCTCGGGGTGGAATTGCACCCCAAGCATCGTATCTCGACCGATAGCGGCGACCGTTTCGCCGCCATGATCGGTGGTCGCCAGCACGTCGCTGCCGGTAAAGGCATAGCCGTGCAGGAAATAGGCCTCGCCGGGCTTGATCAGCGGATGCGGCGTCGTCGGCCGCACATCGTTCCAGCCCATATGTGGCACCTTGATCGCCGGATCGGCGGGGGAGAGCGCGCTCACCTTGCCGTCGATCCAGCCAAGGCCCGGCGTCACGCCATGTTCCTCACCCTCGGTCGCCATCAGCTGCATGCCGACGCAGATGCCAAGGAAGGGACGCGCGCGCTTGACTGCCGCTTCGTTCAACGCGTCGACCATATCCGGAATGGCGACAAGGCCGGCCATGCAGGCGGCGAACGCGCCAACGCCGGGCAGCACGATCCGATCGGCCGCGAGCACGCTTGCCGGATCGGCGGTCACCGCGATCTGCGCGGCGCCTGCGGCCTTCAATGCATTGTGGACCGAATGGAGGTTGCCAGCACCGTAATCGACCAGCGCGACGCGATCAGACACCGCCGAGCGTGCCCTTCGTCGAAGGAACGCTGTCCGCCTTGCGCGGGTCGATCTCGACCGCCGCACGCAACGCACGGGCCAGCGCCTTGTAAGCGCTTTCGACGATGTGGTGGTTGTTGCGGCCGTAAAGCGTCTCGACGTGCAGCGTGATGCCGGCCGCCCCTGCAAAGGCGTGGAACCAGTGCTCGAACAGCTCGGTATCCATCTCGCCCAGCTTCGGCTGGCTGAACTCGGCCTTCCACACCAGATAAGGGCGCCCGGAAATATCGATCGCGACGCGCGTCAGCGTCTCGTCCATCGGTGCATAGGCATGGCCGTAGCGGGTGATCCCGCGCCGGTCGCCAAGCGCCTTGGCCAGCGCCTCGCCGATCGCGATTCCGCTGTCTTCGGTGGTGTGGTGCTGGTCGATGTGCAGGTCGCCCACCGCCTTCACCTTCAGGTCGATCAGCGAGTGGCGCGACAATTGCTCAAGCATGTGGTCGAGGAAACCGATACCGGTCGACACGTCATAGACGCCCGTCCCGTCGAGGTTCAGATCGACCTCGATCGACGTTTCCTTGGTGCTGCGATGAACCGAGCCTGTCCGCATGGCAAAGGCCTATAGCGATCCGACACGCGCGCGCAACGCATCTTGACCCTTTGGACATCAACGTTCACCACAGGCGCATGAGCGATACGCCGCCCGACAGCCTGATTCCCTATGACGAAATCGTGCAGGAAGCGCTGCGCGCCGTTGTCGGCCGCGTGCTGGGCGAAGTGGAGCGTTCGGGCGGGCTGCCGGGCGACCATCATTTCTACATCACCTTCAAGACATGCGCTGCGGGCGTCGAGATCCCCCGCCATCTGATCGAACGTTTCCCGGATGAGATGACCATCGTCATCCAGAACAAGTTCTGGGACCTGAAGGTTCACGACGATGGCTTTGAAGTCGGGCTGAGCTTCAACCAGATCCCGACGCGGCTCGTCATCCCGTTCGCCGCCGTCACCGGCTTCGTCGATCCTTCTGTCGATTTTGCCCTGCAATTCCAGGCGCAGGCCGATGATTCAACCCCCGAACCGCATGAAGAGGCTGAAAATGACAGCCCCGTCGCGGTGCCGCTGGAAGACGGGTCCAACGTGGTTTCCGTCGATTTCGGCCGGAAGAAATAAGACACGGCTTCCCATCCCAAGCCCGGGGCATTGAAATGACTCGCACGGAAACGGACAGCATCGGCGCGATCGAAGTGCCGGCGGATGCCTATTGGGGCGCGCAGACCCAGCGATCGATCGAGAATTTTCCCTTCGGCCCGACGGAACGGATGCCGATCGGCATCATCCATGCCCTTGCGCTGGTGAAGCAGGCGGCCGCCCGCGTGAACCGCAAGCATGGCCTGCCCGCCGAGATCGCAGATGCGATCGAGAAGGCGGCGGCGGAGGTGGTCGCGGGCGATCATGACGACCAGTTTCCCCTCGTCATCTGGCAGACGGGCTCCGGCACCCAGTCCAACATGAACGTCAACGAGGTGATCGCCGGGCGCGCCAACGAGATTCTCAGCGGCCAGCGTGGTGGCAAATCGCCGGTCCATCCGAACGACCATGTCAATATGGGGCAGTCGTCGAACGACAGCTTCCCGACGGCGCTTCACATTGCGGCTGCGCGGGCGGCCACCGGCGCGTTGCTTCCGGCGCTTGAGCGGCTGCGCGCGGCGCTGGAAGCCAAGGCGAAGGCATGGGACGGCATCGTCAAGATCGGCCGCACCCATCTGCAGGATGCGACGCCGCTGACGCTGGGCCAGGAATTTTCGGGCTATGCAAACCAGCTTTATCGCTGCCGTGCCCGCATCGAACCGGCGGTCGATCACGGCATGTGCCAGCTGGCACAGGGGGGCACCGCGGTCGGCACCGGGCTCAACGCGCCCAAGGGCTTTGGCGAAGCGATCGCGAAGGAACTGGCGGACCTCACCGGCCTGCCCTTCTTCACTGCGGAAAACAAATTCGAGGCGCTGGCCTCCAACGATCCGATCGTCCACTTGTCGGGCACGCTCAACGTCCTGGCGGTGGCGCTGACCAAGATTGCCAACGACATCCGCCTGCTCGGCTCCGGCCCGCGTTCGGGCATCGGTGAGCTGATCCTGCCGGCGAACGAGCCGGGCAGCTCGATCATGCCGGGCAAGGTCAACCCCACCCAATGCGAGATGCTGACGATGGTCGCCGCGCAAGTGATCGGCAATCATCAGGCGATCACGATCGGCGGGCTGCAGGGTCATCTGGAACTGAATGTGTTCAAGCCGATGATCGGCGCGAATGTGCTGCGATCGATCCATCTGCTTGCGGTGGGCATGGAAAGTTTCGCGGAGCGCACCGTCGATGGCATGGAAGCGGACGAACGGCGGATCGGCGAGCTGGTTTCGCGCTCGTTGATGCTGGTGACGGCGCTTGCGCCGGAAATCGGCTATGACAATGCAGCCAAGATCGCCAAACATGCCCATGAGCATGGATTGACGCTCAAGGAAGCGGGATTGGCGCTTGGGCTGGTCGATGAACCGACTTTCGATCGAGTCGTTAAGCCAGAAGCAATGTTGGGACGATAGGATCAGCACATGATCGTCAGATTTCCGATCGCGTTCGTCGCGCTGACCCTGATGGCAGGCACCGCTGCATCTGCGCAGGATGTGGTTCGCCTCTCCCCCGATGAGCGCGAACAGGCGATCGAATCCCGCCACAATGCCCAGATCGATCCGGTCGAGGCGCAATATCTGCAGCCCGACGGCAAGATTCACGGCGAGGTCGGCGTCATGATCGGTACTGGCGGTGCGCGTGGCGCCTATGGCGTGGCCGCGATCCCGCTAGGCCAAAATGGGGGTGCGGTGGTTGCCGTCGAATCCCAGCGCCTTCCCACCCAACGCTGGCGGCGCAGATGATCGGCAAGGTCATCGGCGCGCTTGTCGGCCGCGAGCTTGATCGCCGTGAGGGTGGTGACGGGTTGAAGGGAATGGCCATCGGCGCGGTCGTCGCGACCGGCATGCGCAGGCTCGGGCCACTTGGACTGGCGCTTGGCGGCGCCTATGTGGCGAAGAAGGCGTTCGACCGCAGCCGTGCTGCAAGGGCGGCTAGCCGCCCGACTGCCAGGCCTTGATCGCCTCGACGGGCGAAATCAGCATCAGGACATTCAGCGTCAGATTGTCGCGGATGACCCACAGCGCCAGCAGTTCGAAACCGATCGCAACCGCCACCGTCATCCAGACCGGCGCGCGTCTGGCAAAGGCGAAGCCAAGTGCCATCCACGCCACATCCGCCACCGAATTAATCACGCTGTCCCCGCTATAGCCGAGCGCGATTGTCGCCTCGCGGTAACGATCTATGATGATCGGCGAATTTTCGAGCACTTCCCATGCCGCTTCGATGGTGACAGCCAGGATCAGCCGTTCGCCCGGCGGACGCTGTTTGAGGACAAGCCAGCCGAGCGCGTAGAACAGGAAGCCGTGGATGATATGGCTGAGCGTATACCAGTCGGCGATGTGCTGGCTGTTCCCGGAATCCAGGGCGCCGTGCCAGATTTCCACATAGCCGCAGGTGCAAATCAGCGAGCGGCCCGCCCAGAGCAGCAGCCCGGCGGTCACGAGTAGGATTATGCCCACGATCAGCCAATGCCTGGGTCCGATATCGCGGATCGATGGACGGCTCACCCCTCGATCCTCAAAAACGCCATCCATCCGCCCCTTGTTCTTTTCACGAGATTGACGTCGCGCTTTCGCCGCGTCACTAGCGGTCATGGCCGATCCCGCACCTTCAGACCAGACCCTCAACGATCCACACAAGTTCAAGCGTCGCGGCGTCCTGTTCGTGCTGTCGTCACCATCGGGTGCGGGCAAGTCGACCATCGCCCGCAAGCTGCTTGCCGCCGATGGGCATATCGACATGTCGGTTTCAGCCACGACTCGCCCGATGCGGCCGGGCGAGGTGGACGGCGTCGATTATCATTTCGTCGATCTCGAACGCTTTCGCGAAATGGTGTCGAACGGCGATTTCCTGGAATGGGCGCACGTCTTCGGCGAACGCTACGGCACGCCGCGTGCGCCGGTGGATGCGATGCTGGCAGCGGGCCACGATGTGTTGTTCGACATCGACTGGCAGGGCGCACAGCAGCTGCACCAGATTGCGGGCGGCGACGTCGTTCGCATCTTCATCCTGCCGCCGTCGATGGAGGAACTGGAGCGCCGGTTGCGTTCGCGCGCAACCGATGCGCCTGAAGTGATCGATGCCCGCATGGATCGCGCCGCCAGCGAGATCGCGCACTGGGACGGCTATGACTATGTGCTGGTCAACGACGACGCGCAGACTTGTTTCGAACGGGTCCAGACGATCCTGAAGGCCGAACGGATGAAGCGCAGCCGCCAGACCGGCCTCATCGGCTTCATTCGCGGCCTGACCCGCTAGGATCTCGACAGAAACAGGAAGCGGGCGGCTGCTTCGAACTCCTGTTGCCGTGCTTCGCGCGCCTGGATGGCGAGTGCGTCTGCTCCCCACTGCGCTTCCTGCCACAGTTCATCGAAAACGACCGCTTGCCACGCCTCATCCGGCGTGAACGCTCCCTCCATCAGCGCGAGTGCCGTGACCAGCGAACCGCCGATCGTCACGATCGGCGACAGGGCGGCGAGGGTGAACGGGGGCTGCGCATTGACGGCCTCGGTCAACCGGCCGACCGTCTCAGCGGGCTGCGGTTGGTGGATGATGCCGGCGACGATCGTGAAATGAATGTCGTATCGGGCCTGCGCCCATTGCAGGATCGGGTCCCACGCCGCCGCCTGAGCAGAGACCAGATGAGCGGGATTTTCTGCCCGATAGGCGAGCAGGTCGGTTTCCGTATAGGCGGCGAGCGATGCGGCGAATGCATTGGGATCGGCGAAAACGATGTCGATCGCCGCGTTCGCGATGCCCGTGAGTGGCATCTGGCGAGGGTCGATTTCGTCGCCGACCGCATTCCATTCCCCGACGACCGCATCCGCCAGGGCCTGACTAGGCACTACAAGCGGGTGGCGATGCGGGGTCATCACCGGCCGGCCGTCAAGTTCGATCCCGAACCCTTCCGGGCCCGTCACCGCATCCGCATTCTTCCAGAAACGCTTCATGCGTCTGGCGGCGTTCGCCAGCGCCGGGCAAGCGCGCGGGGCACCAGCAGGAAACCGAGAAAGCCGATAGCGACCAGAACATAGCCCGCGACGGGCGGAACGGAAGTGAATCGGCCCGACGTGACAAGAACCCCCAGCATCATCAGCACTGCGCCGCTGATGCGGAGCAGGGAGAGGATGAAGAAGCGAGTCCGTGCGCGCACTTCCCGCTGTTCGGGCGTCATTGCAGACCCTTCAGATGGGCGGGCAGTTCCACCGCGCGATTCGCAACATATCCGGCGCCGGCGGCGATCAGGTCGTCGACTTCATGATAGCCCCAGCTTACGCCGACGGCATGGGCGCGTGCCGTGCGCGCCATCAGCATGTCATAGCTGGTGTCGCCGATCATCGCTGTCGTTTCCGGTGTGGCGCCCGCGTCCGCCATCGCCGTCTCAATCATTGAGGGGTGGGGCTTGGACGGATGACGGTCCGCTGTCTGCAATGTGATGAAATGACGGAAAAGATCATGTCCCTCCAGGCAGAGTGCCAGTCCACGATCGGACTTGCCGGTCGCGATGCCCAGCAGCCAGCCATTGTCGAGCAGTTCCTCCAGCGTCTCGGTAATCCCGTCGAACAGGGGTTCCTTGACCAGACTGTCGCGCCGCAACTGCTGGAAGGCGAGCTTATAGTCCTCGGCAAGCTGGAGATGCAGCGCGTCGTCCGCATCGGGCAGCAGCGCCTGCATTGCCTGAAGCAGGCTCAATCCGACGATCCGGCGTGTCGCGGCGCGATCCGGCGGATCAAGGCGGGAGCGGGTGAAGCAATCCTCCATCGCCAGGCAGATGTTGGCCTGGCTGTCGACCAGCGTGCCGTCGCAATCGAACAAGGCGAGCCGGTTCATCCGTTCCGTCCCCGATTGCGTCGCTCGCCCTTGCGCTCCTTGCGGCGGGCCTTGGCGGCAGCGCTGATCGCCTTGCGCTTGCCCTCCGCCGTCTCGCTGAACTTGACCTCATCCAGTGGCAGGTCGGCAAGCAGCGGATCGAAGCCCAGATGCTCGATGCTCTCTGCAAAGTGGGGCGGGGGATCGGCCATCACGTCAAGCGTGCCGCCGTCTGGATGATCGATCCGGATTCGCCGGGCATGCAGATGCATCTTGCGGCTGATACCGCCGGTTAAAAAGGCGTCCTGCCCCCCATATTTGCCGTCGCCGACGATCGGATGACCGATCGCCGCCATATGCACGCGAAGCTGGTGGGTGCGGCCGGTATAAGGCTGGAGTTCGACCCAGGCGGCACGGTTGCCCGCGCGCTCGACGACGCGGTAGCGGGTGCGCGCGGGGCTTCCCTCCTTCTCGTCGACGTGCATCTTCTCGCCGCCAGTCCCCGGCTGCTTGCCGATCGGCAGTTCGATCATGCCGTCCTCGATCGAAGGGACACCGACGATCAACGCCCAATAGACCTTGCGCGCGGTGCGGCTTGAAAAGCTCTTGGCGAAATAGGCGGCGGCACGGGCAGAGCGGGCGAGTAGCAGCGCGCCGGACGTGTCCTTGTCCAGCCGGTGGACCAGTTTCGGCCGCCCTTCGGCTTCGAATGTCAGAGCGTCGAGCAGGCCGTCGACATGCTCATGCGTCTTGGTGCCGCCCTGCGTGGCAAGGCCGGGGGGCTTGTTGATGACGATGGCCGACCGGTCCTTGTGGATCACCAGGCTTGTCGCGAACTCGATCTGGTCCTGCGAAAGCTTCGGCCGCTCCCGCTTCGGTCGCGGCGATGCGGCGGGCAACTGGGCCTCCATCGGCGGCACGCGCAGCACTTGCCCCGCCTCGATCCGGTCGCCCGGGGTCGCGCGCTTGCCGTCGATGCGAAGCTGGCCCGTGCGTGCCCAGCGGGAGACGGTCGCGAAGCCGACATCCGGCAGGTGCCGCTTGAACCAGCGATCGAGCCTGATGCCGTCATCATCATTGGCAACGGTGAATTGGCGGACATCGCTCACGCGACGCTCCTGACCGCCACCAGCCCAAGGAACAGGGCCAGCACCGACCCGCCAACCGAAAGCAGGGCATAACCCGCTGCCAGGCCGATCTGCCCACGCTCGATCATGGAATAGGTCTCAAGGCTGAACGCGGAAAAGGTCGTGAAGCCACCGAGCGCGCCGACACCCAGCAACAGCCTCAACGGCTCCTGATTGGCGCTGGCACGGGCCAGGACACCTGCAAGCACGCCCATCAGCAATCCGCCGATCAGGTTGGCGAACAGCGTGCCCCAAGGCAGGCCGGGACCGAAGATGTGCATCGACAGCCGGCCGAGTTGGTAGCGGCACATGGCGCCGAAAGCGCCTCCGATCATGACGAGCAGGGTTGGTTGCATGGAAATGCCTTAGCCGCGTCGCGCGCGCCATTCCACCGCGCTCTGCCCCCAGGCGTCGACGGGTGCGTTCTCATAAGGCTCCGGCAGGCGTGTGGGTCCCATATTTCGGGCGCCCAACCGCCTGGCCAGCGCGATGGAGCGATGATTATCGGGATCGATCGTATGGATCACATCCGTCCACCCGAGCCGGTCGAACGCGAAATCGATCGCCGCCACGGCCGCCTCATGCGCATAACCCTTGCCTGCAAATTCGCGCGCTACGCCCCAGCCGACTTCGTTGCCCGGCCAGCCTTCGGGATGCCATGGCCCGACCCGGCCCACCCAGCGGCCCGACGCTCGTTCGATGACGGAAAACATCGCAAAGCCGCTAATGTGCCACGCGCCCGCCATCGACGTCAGCATGCGCCACGCCGATGATCGCCCCACTGGCCCGCCCAGGAAGCGCATCGTTTCCGGGTCGGCGGAAAAGGCGATCCAGGCATCGAGGTCTTCTGCACCCGGAGGACGCAGGATCAGCCGTTCGGTTACGATGATCGGTCCGTTGATGCTCATATTGTCCTCCAACGCCAAGGAGGCTGGATAGCGGTGGATGGAGCCGCGGAAAAGGCCGTGCCCCCGGAACCCGTTCGATGCGCAGTTCATTGTTGTCGCGAAACAGGATAAGGAATTGCCATGCGCTTGAACGGGAAATGGGTTGGTGCCGGGATCGCCGTGGCTGCAGCAGCGGCGATCGGCGGATGGTATTGGCGGGAACGCTCGACCGAGCGGCCCAATTTCCGCGTCATCCTGACCGATGGCGATTTCCAGCTTCGCGCCTATCCAATGCTGGTCGTCGCCGGCACCGAAATCGTCGGTGCCAGGCGCAGTGCCATCCAGCGCGGCATCAAGGTCCTGTCGGATTACATCCTCGGCCGGTCGCGCGAGGGAGAGGCGATCGCGATGACGACGCCGATCCTGTCAGACCGGCAGAGCGATGGCCGCTGGCGCACCCGGTTCATCATGCCGGGAAAATGGACACGGGCGAGCCTGCCGGAGCCGGGGCCGGAGGTGACGATCGATGAGGTTCCAGCACGTCGCGTCGCGGCGATCCGTTTCTCCGGCAAGGTCGACGAACGGATCCTGACCGCGCATGAGCAGGTGCTGAGGCAGTGGATCGAGGACAAGGGCCTGCATATCGCCGGCCTGCCCGAGCACGCCTATTATGGATCAGCATCCACGCCGGCGCTGCTGCGCAGGACGGAAGTGCTGATTCCAGTCGATTGACGAGAAAATCATGCTGAACATCCTTTCCATCCTGATCGGGCTGGTCTCGCTTTTCCTGGCGTTCTTCGCCTTCATTCCGCTGCTTGGCTGGGCGAACTGGGTGATTATCCCTTTCGCGGTGATCGGCGCAGGTGTTGGCGCGTTGTCTAGCCGGAATAGCGGCCGCAACCTGAACCTTGTCGTGATCCTGATCGGCATCGCGCGGCTCTGGTTGGGCGGCGGCATCTTCTGAGAGATGGACAATTCGATCGCGAATAGTCGGGCTTCGGCGCGGCAAGGTGTGCTGTTCGGGCTTACCGCTTATTTCATCTGGGGGTTCCTGCCACTCTATATCAAGCTGCTGGACGGCGTTCTGCCGACCGAGATTCTTGCGCAGCGGATTTTGTGGTCGGTCCTGTTCCTGGCTGCCGTCATTGCCGTGCGGCGAAGCTGGCCGGCGCTTGTGGCGGCGATGCGCGATTGGCGCGCGATCCGTATCCTCTCCGCATCGGCCCTGCTGATCGCGACCAACTGGTTCGTCTATATCTGGGCGGTTTCGAACGATCATGTCCTCGAAACCAGCCTCGGCTATTTCCTGAATCCCCTGGTCAACGTGGTGTTCGGCGTGCTGCTGCTGAAGGAAAGGCTGACGAGGGCACAGACAGCTGCCGTTCTGCTTGCGGCCGTCGGTGTCGCGCTGCTGGTGTTCGAGGCGGCAGGGGGGCTTTGGATCAGCCTGGCGCTTGCGATCAGTTTTGCGACCTACGGTCTGCTGCGCAAGATCGCCCCAGTCGAATCGCTTGAAGGGCTGGCGATCGAGACGCTGCTGCTGGCGCCGCTGGCGCTTGCCTATGTTTTCTGGCTGGCACAGCAGGGAACGCTTTCGCTGGGCAGCACGCCTGGCCTTAGCGTGCTGCTGGCCCTGGCGGGCGTGTTGACGGCGCTGCCGCTGCTGCTGTTCGCCGCATCGACACGGCGCCTGCGCTATACGACGGTCGGGCTGCTTCAATATATCGCCCCCACCATCCAGTTCCTGCTTGCCGTCTTCGCCTTTCGCGAGCCGCTGACTTTGGCGGATATTGTCTGTTTTTCCCTGATTTGGGCGGGTCTGGCGCTCTATGCGGCTGATGGCGTTCGTACCGCGCGGCGCGCGCGGATCGCCTGAAATCCGTTCACAGCGAATTCAACTGGAGAGGCGCATCCTTCCAGCCAAGATGAAGATGTTTAGGAGAGCGCGATGAAGACCGTCCCTCGACGGGTCCGCACCATCGCCGTCGGACTGCTGGCGGCGCTGACGCTGGCGGGATGCACCAGCTACGGAAGCGACGGCTATGGCTATGGCGGCTTGTCCGTCGGCCTTGGCAGCGGTGGCTATTATGGTGATGGCTACGGCTATGGATATGGCGGTTGGTATGACGACTTCTATTATCCTGGCAGCGGCTATTACATCTATGACCGGCAGGGTATCCGCCACCGGATGCGCGACCGCGACCGGGCCCATTGGCGGCAGGTTCGTGAGGCAAAGCGCGATTTCCGTCACGATCGACGGGAAATAAGGAGAGACGGTCGCAAGGACCGGCAATCCATCCGGAACAATCCCGCCATCCAGAATCGGCGTGAGGCCATTCGTTCCAGCCGTGCTGAAACGCGTCAGGACGTCAGGGAACGCCGACAGAACTTCCGGCAGGAGCGTCGTGCGATTCGGGGTAGTGCGCCCGCAGTACGAAGCGGCGGCGACATACGGAGCAAGGTCCGCGAGGCGGTCAGGCGCAAGTCGCGCTAGCTACATCAGGATGTAGCGACGGCTGCTTTTAACGACTGGAGCACGATCGGCCGTCTTCGCCTTTTCCGGAGTCTTGCGTTCCTTGTGATGACAGGATTTTGCGGAATATTCGGGCGGCAGCGTCGCTTTCGCCAACGCCGCTGACGGCATGCACATGCAGGCCGCGATCCCAAAGACGATCATCCTCCCCATGGGCGGAGGATGATCGTTCAATCCTGTACGGCTGATGAACATTGGGGTTCCGTAATGGCTGGAATCAGATCGGCTCGAGCCTGACGGGTAGGCCGTCCTTGGGCTTGGGAATGGGCCAGGCGAGCCATTCCCCACTGCCGGGGCCGAGCGTCACCCGATGCCGCGTGAGCAGGTGGAAGAACAGGATCTTCGCCAGCATGAAGGAGAAATGGAAGCCAAGGCACATGTGTGCGCCGCCGCTGAAGGGCACCCACGCATATTTATGGCGCTGACGCACGGCTTCCGGTTCGAAGCGCATCGGATCGAATGTCTCCGGATCGGGCCAATGCTCGGCCATGTGATGCGTGAAACCAGCCTGGATGGCGACGAACGTCCCTGCGGGGAAATGATAGCCGCCGAAGCTGAACGGCTTGATCGCGCGACGCGGAATGGTGGGGACGGGCGGCGCCAGGCGCAACGCTTCCCTGAACGCATAGTCAGTCAGCGTCAGTTCGCCCAGCCGGTCGTAAGGCAGTTCGTCGCCGTTGAGGCCAAGGCCCAGCATCTCCTCGCGCAGCCGGTCCTGCCAGTCGGGATTGCGGGCGAGATGGAGCATCATCGTGCTGATCGATGATGTGACCGTGTCGTGCGCCGCCATCATCAGGAAATTCATGTGGTCGACGATCTCGTCATCGCTCAGCAAGCTGCCGTCCTCATGCGTCGCACGACAGATCTGGCTGAAAATGTCCTGCGCGTCCGATTCGCGGCGCTTGGCCATCTCGCGGTTGAAATAGTCGACCAGGAATTTCCGGCCCGCGACACCGCGCGCCATCGCGGTGCCGGGCAGGGGCACACGGATCAGGGCGATCGTGGCGGCGATCATGTCGATGAACGCCTTGTTGATCGCCTGCGCTTCCTTGCCCCAGGGAATTCCCAGGAAGGATGTGGCGGCAAGATCGAGCGTCAGTTTCTTGACCGCTGGATAGAAGGCGAGTTCTCCTTGCTTTCCCCAATCGGCCACGCGTCCGACGATGCCCTCGTTCAACGCATCATTGTAGAGGCGCATCGGTTCCGGCTTGAATGCGAACGACAGCGCGCGACGGTGAATGCGATGATGGTCGAAATCCAGCAGGATCAGCCCGCGCGGGAACACCAGGTTCAGCATCGGTCCCCAACCCTGTTCGGATGAGAACAGCTTGTCCCGGTCCATCAGCACCAGTTCGTTCGCTTCCGGCCCAAGCAGGGTAACGAGCCGGCCGCCGAAGCTGTTCGACCGATAAACGGGGCCGTAGGTGTCATGCATCCGCCGGATGAAACCGGGCGGGTCGCGCAAAAGCTGGACGGTCGTGCCGACAACCGGCCAGCCATCCTCTCCGGGAACGTCAGACAGAATATTACGCGGATTCGCTGGCAACCAATGCGGATTGGCCCGAATCTGCTGCGCTAACGTCACCCCGTTTCTCCCCTCACCGCGATTTTAACCCTTTCAGCCGAGGGCAACAAGGATCGTTAATGGCGGAGAGAGAGGAAAAGGAAGGATTTATTGGACCGCGACGCCCAGGATGCGGCCGAGGCGCGCGGGCTGCACGGCGTTCAGGAATTCGCCGCCCAACTGGCGGCCATCGGCCCAGACGACGCGAGCGTGAACCGCACCCAGGCCAGGCAGGCGCAAACGGACGAAAGAACCCGGCGGAAATTCGCCTTCGGCTTCAGCCATGAATCCGTTGGAGGAAATGGTGCGTATCACGACATCGATGCCGTGATAGCCAAGGGCCCGCATCGTCGTCTGGACATTGACGGCTTCGCGGGGTGCGCGCCGATCACAAGGCAACGGGCGTTCGAGCGCCATTCGTGCCGCTATCCGCATCAACCGTCCCCTCCGGTTCGAATCTGATCCACCCGTGTAACGGAAAGATCGTAAGCAGATGGTAAACGACGATTTGTTACGCCCCGAGTCGCTCTGGCGACCAAATCTTATCCCCGATATCCACATTATCCACAGGGTCAAGGGGTGCTTTTTCGCTTGGCGCGACTCGCTGGGGCATGACAGCTTCCCTGTGTGGACGAGAGAGTTCTAAGGGAAACCAAGGAAGCCTCAATCAACCGCAAGCCGAAGTGGAATGGCTGAAGACCGCAAGGAAATCGCCAGGATCGACGGCAAGGCGCCGGAAGTGGCATAGTTTGGCCGAAACGAAAGTGACGGAAAACGATGCTCCAAGAAGGGCCGGTGAACGAACCGAAGTCAGCCCATTGGGTCGACGCAAGGTTGGAAAGCACCGACGCCTGAGCAAGGATGGTCCGCCCTTTGGGCGATGACAGTTCGAAACTCGGCGCAGTGGGGGCTGGCAGCAATGCCAGCCCCCATTTCCTTTTCAGGTGATTCGGCGAATCATTTACCGGGTATCAGGCGGGCGACCGAAAGACCGCCCGCCTGCAATATCACTTCAAGGTAGCGAGATAGTCGACGATCGCCTGGCGGGCCTTTTCGTCCGCCGGTCCCTTGACCATCATTTTCGTGCCCGGAACCTTTGCCTGCGGCGCCAGCAGGAATGCTTCCAGTTCGGCCGGTGTCCAGGTGATGCCGGACGACTTCATCGCTTCGGAATAGGCAAAGCCAGCCTTGCTCCCCGCCTTCGACCCGACGACGCCGAACAGATTCGGTCCGATCTTGCCCGGGGCGCCCTTCTCGATCGAATGGCAGGTGGTGCAGATCGCAAACTGGGCGGGGCGTTCAACCGTTGCCGCTGCGGGTGTCGCAGCCGGAGTGGGCGTCGCCGCATCCTTGGCCGCAGGGGTGGCGGCCGGCGTGGGTGTTGCGGCCGGGGTCGCTTCGTTGGCGACGGGCGCGGCTTCGCTCACATTCGCGGCGGCCGCGTTGTCCAGGGCCATGGTGTCGTTGCTCGGTTCCGGCGTTGCCGCGACATTTTCCACCGGCGTCTGTTCGTTCACCGTTGGCTCGTTCGCCGGGCCACCACAGGCGCTCAACAGAGCACCGCCTGCAACGCAAAGTCCGATAAGCTTGCTGATCTTTCTCATTGGCTTCCTTACCCTTGTCATTCTCGATCCTGCCCGCTGGCGCGGACCGAACAGCGGTCATTCCCTATTATTGATGCAGATGCTCCGTCGAACCGGAAGGCGACGCCTGAATCTTTTTGACCGGATCGTCCGGTAAACCCGATTTTGCAAGATGCAAGCCTTCTCGATCGCGGTTGTCGGTCAGTTGAGCGCGCCGGCGTGGCAGGCCGCGTCCGAAATCCCTCGTCCTCGACAGCGGATATGGTATGTCGATGCCCTGTTCCGTTGAAAGGGATAAGCTATGGAACGACCGTCGAGATTGGGCGCATTGGCGCGGGGCGTTCGCGATACGGGAAGGCTGATGGTCGGCCTGCCGTCCTATGAGGCTTATCTGGACCATATGCGCCTCCACCATCCCGATATGGTACCGATGACCCAGGCGGAATTTCATGAGGACCGGCAAAAGGCCCGCTTTGGCGAAGGAGCGCGGGGCGGCTTTCGCTGCTGCTAGCGCGCCAAAATTTCAAGAAGCGTGCGTTGAAAAGTTGCGGGATCCTCCACCTGCGGGGAATGACCGAGTCCTTCCAGCCGGACCAGCGTTCCGCCGGGAATGCGCTTTACGGCGGTTTCGGCAACGGCGGCGATTGATCCTGGCGCGGCGCGAACGGCACGTGGCGGCCCCTGAAGATTGCCGCCGGTCGTATCGAGCATCCCGATCAACAAGGCCGTCGGAACCGAAAGGCGCGAAAGGTCGGCGGCGATCGGTTGAGTCTGCAGCATCTCGCTGGTGCGGGCCTGGGCATTCACCATGACCTCCCGGTCTGCCCCCTGGTACATGCCGGCGCGCATCGTCACCCACTGATCATATTCGGGGCGCCAATCCCCATGATAATAGGCCGCAAGCTGATAGGCCTTGATCGATTCGCGCGTCGTCTTGCGCTCGTTTTCGAGCAGCGCGGCGAGCGGCGTATAACGGCCGCCCTCCGCCAGCCTGTCATTCAGGCCGAGCGGATTGACCATGACCAACTGCTCGACGCGCTTTGGCCAAAGCAGCGCGAAGCGAGCGGCGAGTTCACCCCCCATCGAATGGCCGATCAAGGTCGCCCGGTCGATGCCGCGCGAATCCAGCAGCTTTGCCGTCAGATCCATCAGCGCATGCTGACTGTACTGGAAATCCGCCGGCTTGGACGATTTGCAGAAGCCGACCTGGTCCAGGGCAAGAACGCGATAGCCTGACCGGACCAGCGCCGCCGCCGTCTCATACCAGGTGGCCGCGCAGAAATTCTTGCCATGGAGCAGGACGAGCGTCCGGCCGTTCGGCATTTCCGGAGCAAGCTCGATATAGGCCATCCGGACAGACCCGTTGCCTGCCGGTGCCTCGAACCAGCTGACGGGCGCCGGATAATCGAACCGTTCAAGGTTAGCGCCAAGATCAGGCACGCCCTGCGCGAACGCCGGCACTGCCGCCAGCGCAAGAATGCCGACGAGGGCGCGTCTCAGCCACATTATCGGGACACAGCCTTATAGGTCTCGCTGAATCCGTTTCGTGGATTGGTTACCTTGATTGTTCCATCGCGGTTGACCGTGGCTTCGATGCTGAGGCCGGCGTCGGTCGGGCTGTTGGGATTGACGACATAGGATTCGGGCCGATCAACCTCAGGACTGCGGGTGGCGGCATGCTGCTGCCAGAGAACCGGCTTCGAGGACGCAGCGGCCAGGGCCTCGAACACCTGCTTGTCACCGCCCTTTCGCGGACCATTGCCCATCAGCGCGACGCGCGGGGTGATGGCGCCGAGAAACTGGCTGCTGGTGCTCAGCCCCGAGCCATGATGGGACACGACGAGCAAATCGATCGGGCCGATTTTGTTGATCGGGCAGACAAGGGCCATTTCGATGTTCTTGGTGGCGTCACCCATATGCAGGATGCGGGTCTTGCCGAACGTGGCGACCACGCCGACCGAATTCGGATTTTCCACGCCGCCATCCTGATCCGTCGCAGGCGGCGTGTCGCAGCCCGGCGTGGCCGCACCACCGGCAACGAGGGGCGCGTTGATTGTTGCGGTTCCACTGGCCACAACCTCCAGCCGCAACGAGCCGACGTCGATCCTGTCACCCGGCTTGACCACCCGGTGCTGATATTTCTGGGCCAGGGTTTCGTAACGCTTGAAGAGATTGACTGGCCGATTGGTCATGTTCGGCGCGTTCGGGTCGGCATCGGGAGGGAGAAGCTCCTGATTATCGCCATGATCGATCAGCGTTCCGACCGGAAACCGCCCAAGCAGATCGCTTACGCCGCCGACATGATCGAGATGATAGTGCGTGATGACGAGATAATCGATCTTGGTGAGGCCGAGTTTCTTCGCCGCCGCGACAATCCGCTCGGCACTTGATTCAGGAGAAGGACGGTCGCCGGGGTTGGCGGACTGGCCGGCAGCAGGCCAGCCGGTATCGAACAACACCGACTTTCCTTCAGGGCTGACCATGAGCGTGGCGCCACCACCCTCCACATCCACCATCACGATCCGCAGATCATTTGTTGGGGCCGCTGCTCCGCAAAGCAGGAACAGGGGGGCGGCGAGCGCTGCATATTTCATCTTCGATCCTCATCCTCAGGAAGTCAGCTGCAATTTTATGTCCGGTGATGCCGTTGGTGCAATCCATCCTTTCAACAAGGCTTTCCGCCCTGCAAGCTGCGTTTGGCGGATTGATCTTGAGAAAAGCGTAGTTGCCAGAAAACCTCACCTGCCTCGAAACTGCACATGCATGCAAAGTTGCAAGCTTGCATGCAACATACGCCACGGTTAAGGGAGGCCGCGAACAACAGAACAACAACCCCATTTTTCAGGAGAGGACTATCATGCGAATCCGTCTTTCCACTCTTATGCACGGTGGTTCCGCCGCTGCGATCGCCATGGGCGTGCTTTTTGCCGCCCCGGCCTTCGCGCAGGAAGCCCCGGCCGCTCCCGCCACCGATGCAACGCCCGAAGGCGGACCCGACATCGTCGTGACGGGTTCCAGCATCCGCGGCGCCGCTCCGGTCGGTTCCAACCTGGTCGCCGTGACGACGGAAGACCTGGCCGCCACCGGCGCGCAGACCGTCACTGGCGCACTGCAGGCCATTCCTTCGCTGAGCGGCACCACCGGACAGGGTTCCACCTCGGCCTTCTACCAGCCCAGCATCCACCAGCTCGGCGCATCGGCTTCGAACTCGACCCTGGTCCTGATCGACGGCCACCGCGGGCCGACAGGCGGTACCAACCACACCTTCCTCGATCCGAACATCGTGCCCTTCAACATGCTCGAGCGCGTTGACGTGCTCGCTGAAGGCGCATCATCGGTCTACGGTTCGGACGCGGTCGCTGGCGTTATCAACTTCATCACTCGCAAGCGTTTCGACGGCATCCAGGCTGATGCCGGCGTCACCGTCCGTGACGGCACGACCGGCTATCAGGCCGGCCTGCTTTTCGGTCAGACTTGGGATCGCGGTTCGGCCGTATTCGGCGCGAGCTACATCCATCAGGATGCGCTGGCCAACCGCGATCGCGACTTCACCTATCCTGATCATCGAGATGTCGATCTCGGTAACGGCCGTACGGGCGGCAATTTCCTGAACGCGAATTGCAGCCCCGCGTCGATCAATACCTCGGCGCAGAACTGCACCACTTGGGGTTATACGGATCTGCTGGGCAAGCAGGACCGTCAGAATGTGATGGGTAAGGTCACGTTCGAAGCGACTGACAATCTGACGCTCGGCCTCGATCTGCTGTATGCTCGTCGTCGTGAAGTTTCTTTGGGCAGCGCGGGATCTCTCTCGCCAGCAACAGCCTTTGGCGCCGGTTCGGGCGATCAAACCAACCCATACTATCGTCCGGTAACGGACGACACCGGGCGTCAGACGATTCGGTGGGATGCCACCGAATTGTTCGGGCCGGCACGCAACCGTAGCGATTCGGACAGCATGTACGCGTCATTCACCGCAGGCTACGATCTGGGCAATGACTGGGCGGTTGATTTCCTCGCCAGCGCCGGTCGCGATGAAAGCAGCACCTTCAGCGAAGGCGCGATCAACCAATCCGCTGCTCTGCTGGCCCTGAACGGAACCACAAATGGCGGCGGCAACCTTAACACGCCGTCGATTCCAGGCACCACGACGATCGTGACCCAGGCGCTGACGCAGGACAACGCGCTCGACGTGTGGAATCCTGCGGCGACTAACCGCACGTCCGCTGCGGCACGTGCGGCGATCCTCGACAATACGAACATGCTGCGGAACACCACCGGCTATCAGCAGGCTCGTCTTGCCCTGAACGGTTCGTTGTTCGAGCTGCCGGCCGGTCCGCTCCGCGTCGCCATCGGCGGCGAGCTGTACAAGACCCAGCTCAGCCAGTTCGTCTCGCGCTCGAACGCTGGTCCGGCCAAGACCAACTCGCAGCAGCTCCGCTACGACTTCGATCGCACCGTCTGGTCGGCCTTTGCCGAATTGAGCGTGCCGGTCGTTGCGCCGGAAATGGAAATCCCGGGTGTCTACAAGTTCGATCTGTCGCTCGCCGGTCGTTATGACCATTATGACGACTTCGGTTCGACGACGAACCCGAAGATCGCATTCAACTGGGATTTCGTCGAAGGTCTCCGCTTCCGCGGTAACTGGTCGACTTCGTTCGTGGCGCCGCCGCTGACGATCCTGGGCGATCAGTTCGGCGCATTCGGTACCGCCAACTGGAATCCGGGCATCCGTACCTTCAACGTCGATCCGAATCTGTTCCCAGAAATCGTTGGCACCTCGCTTTGCACGCAGGTTCAGGATGGTTTCTGCCGGTTCAACAACGTGAACGGCATCCAGGTGACCCGCGGTGATCCCAATGCCAAGGCGCAGGAAGGTGACGGCTGGTCGCTCGGTCTCGACCTGGCTCCGCCGATCGTTCCGGGTCTTCGTGCTGCCGTTACATACTGGCGCACCAACTTCACCGGCGGTGTGACTGGCAGCCAGATCGAGCAAGTGCTCGGTATTCCGTCGGCGAACTACCTGATGACCTTCTATCCGAACTGCGCCACGCAGGCGGAGATCGACCAGCAGACCGCGGGCATTCCGCAGGCTGGCTCGCTGGGTCCGTGCACGAACTACATCTACCAGACGCTCAACACGAACTGGTTGAACCTGAAGATCGGCGGCATCGACTATCAGGTCGACTATGACCTGCGGACCGATACGGCAGGCACCTTCAGCGTCGGCGTTTCGGGCACCGAGTTCCTGCAGTTCGACCAGTCGTTCGGCGACGGTGAGGAATATGACATCCTCAACACCGCCGGCAACAACGGCACCTTCCCGTCGATCAAGCGCCGCATGCGTGGCTATGTCGGCTGGGGCAACGGACCGTTCAACGCCCGTCTGTTCGTCAACCACATCGGGTCGTTCAACAACTGGGCGGGTGGCTCTTCGGTCACGCCGATCGACCGTGATGGAAACGGCAACCCGGTTAGCGGCGGTGACAAGGTCAAGGCGCTGACCACGTTCGACTTGAACCTGGCCTATGACTTTGATGTGGGTCTGCTTGCCGGATCGAAGATGTCGCTGGCTGCGACCAACATCTTCGACAAGGATCCGCCCTATTACAACAACTCGGCGGGCTACTACTCGCTCGTCCACAACCCCTACGGGCGGACGATCACGCTCAGCCTGACAATGAAGCTTCAGTAAGCTGATCGGGGCGGCATCGGAAACGGTGCCGCCCTTTCCTTTGCGGGTATCACCGCATTGACTTCAGGACATAATACAGACGTGCGAAATGCACGCTGCATAAGGAGAGACGGAATTGTCGAGACTGACCAGGCGTACTGCCCTTGCTCTTCCAGCCCTGGCCTACCTCTGGTCGAAGGTGCCCGCGCTGCGCGCGCAAACGCCCACGGCCGGCGGCAAATCGACCGACTGGACGACCTATGGCGGTGATCTGGCCAATACCCGCTATTCATCGCTCGACCAGATCAACGCCGACAATTTCAACGATCTGGAAGTCGCGTGGCGCTTCAAGACGACGCCTTTCGGTCCGCGTCCCGAATTCAACCTTCAGGTCACGCCGCTCGTCGCCAACGGCGTGATGTACACCACCGCCGGCGCGCGTCGCGCGATCGTTGCGCTTGATGCGACCAATGGCGAGGTGCTGTGGAGCTTCCGTCTGGACGAGGGCCAGCGCGCGCTGAACGCGCCGCGTCGCCAGTCCGGCCGTGGCCTATCCTATTGGACCGACGGTACGCAGGAACGAATCCTCTACGTGACCATCGGCTATCAGCTCGTCTGCCTGGATGCGAAGACGGGTCTGCGCGATCCCAATTTCGGCGAGAACGGCGTCGTCGATCTCAAGAAAAATTTCGACCAGGACATCGACCTGGAAACCGCCGACGTCGGCCTGCACGCCACCCCCTGTGTCGCGAAAGACGTCGTCATCGTCGGCGCCGCCCACACGGCGGGGAACGAGCCCAAGACATACAAGAACGTGAAGGGCTATGTCCGCGGCTTCGACGTCCGCACCGGCAAGCGGCTCTGGATATTCCACACCATCCCGCTGAAGGGTGAGTTCGGCTACGACAGCTGGGTGGACGGCACGGAAGAGGTCGGCAACGCCGGCGTCTGGGCGCAGATTTCGGTCGATGAGGAATTGAACCTCGCCTATCTGCCGGTCGAATTGCCGACAGGCGACGCAACCGGCCAGCATCGCCGGGGCGACGCGCTGTTCGGCGAATCGATCGTTGCGGTCGACCTGAACACCGGTGTGCGCAAATGGCATTATCAGACGGTGCATCACGGCCTGTGGGATTATGATATCCCCTGCGCCCCCATCCTTTGCGACATCCCGCATAACGGCAAGATCGTGAAGGCGATCGCCCAGCCGACCAAGCAATGCTTCCTCTACGTGCTGGACCGTGAGACCGGAAAGCCGGTCTGGCCGATTCCCGAGCGCAAGGTGCCCAAGGGCTCCGTCCCCGACGAATGGTATTCGCCGACCCAGCCGATCCCGAGCAAGCCTGCACCCTATGACGTCCAGGGTTTCCGCGAGGACATCCTGATCGACTACACGCCGGAACTCCGCGCCGAAGCGATCCGGATGATGAAGAACTACAAGATCGGGCCGATGTACACGCCACCTTCGGTCTACGAACGCGACGGCACCTGGGGTACGTTGACGACGCCGAACCTGACCGGCGGCACCAACTGGCCGGGCGGATCCTATGATCCGGAAACCAGCATCCTCTACGTCTATTCGAAGAGCGAGGCCGACGTGATGATGTCGGTCCACAACACCGATTTTGAGAAATCGGACTTTGAATGGGTCAATATGCGGCAAGAACCGCCGCGCAAGCCGGGTGAAGCGCCGATAGAACGCGACGGGCACAAGCCCGGCCTCCTCAGGGTTCAGGGCCTGCCGCTGGTCAAGCCGCCCTATGGCCGCATCACGGCGATCGACCTAAAAACCGGCGATTTCGCGTGGCAGGTGCCGCATGGCGAGACGCCGGATGCGATCCGCAACCATCCGATGCTGAAGGGCATCAAGATCCCGCGCACCGGCCAGGCGGGCAAGGTCGCGACGCTCACCACCAAGACACTGGTCATTTGCGGCGAACCGATCGTCACCACCACCGCCATCGGCGCGCGCGGGGCGATGCTTCGCGCCTATGACAAGGCGACGGGCGAGGAAAAGGGCGCGGTCTTCATGCCCGCTCCGCAGACGGGCTCGCCGATGACCTACATGCTCAACGGCACCCAGTATCTGGTGCTTGCGATCGGTGGTGGCAGCTACGAGGCAGAATTGATCGCTTTCAAGCTTCCGGTCTGACGTTCATATCGACTTCATGTCCCGTGGACCACATATGGGCATGATATTGGAATCACCCGGAGTGGATATGAATACGGCCATGAAAAGCGTCACCATGATCGCGGCGGGCGTCGCTGCCCTGGCCGTGTCCTACAGCGCGTTTGCGCAGGGTGCGGGCGCGGCGGCCTCGGCTGGCGTCTATACGGATGCGCAAGCCGGCCGCGGCAAGGCGATCTACGACGCGCAGTGCGCGGCCTGCCATGGCGGAACGCTTGCGGGTGCCGACATGTCACCGCCGCTTGCCGGCGGCACCTTCCTCGCCAATTGGAGCAACCAGCCGCTGAGCGAACTGGCCAACCGCATCCGCACGACCATGCCGATGGACAACCCCGGCACGCTCAGCACCGCACAGACGGCCGATGTCGTCGCCTTCATCCTGAAGTCGAACGGCTTCAAGGCAGGCACGACGGAGCTTCCCCGCAACGCGCAGATGATGCAGCAGATCAAGCTGGACACGCCGACGGGCGGATGAGCTTAAGCTGAACCCCGGCTGACAGGACAGCCATTGCTATCGCCGTTGTAAATCCCGTCACGCCTTATCTATGGTGAGGCAGAGAGTGAGGGGAATCATGCGGATAGCTATCTTGGCGGCTCTGTTGGTCGGGATTCCGACGCCCGTCCATGCGCAGGAAGACGTGCATACGCGCGCTCTGGCAGCAGGATATAAGAGCGCCTTCCTTTGCAGTGGCATCTTCAATGCCGGCCAGACGCCGGAACAGATTGCCGCGGATGATCTTGAAGGAATCTATAGCCAGTATCAGTCCCTGGTCCGCGGCTTGCCCGCGGAGGTCGACCGCGAACGGCATCTGGTCAGTGTCGCCTTCGACAGCAACATGCCTCCGCGCATGGCAGCATGGCGGCCCGGCCTGGGCTGTGCCCAGTTGCCCATCGGTGCCCGCGCGGAAGCTGTGGCCGCGCTTCCCCAACTGAAAGCGACACGTCCCGCCGGTGTTTCGGACAATCGACCCTGGCCCGATGGCGATGCCCGAGCCACTTCGCCAACGCCCGCCGGGCTCAAGCAGGCAGTGGCCAAGGTCTTCGATGGGCAGACCTATGGCGCAGGGACGAAAAGCACTGCGGTCGTCATCGTCAAGGACGGCAAGATCGTGGCGGAACAATATCGCGACGGGTACGATATGCACACGCCGCAGCGCACCTGGTCAGTTGCAAAGAGCATCACCGCCACGGTTATCGGGCGCGCCGTGCAGAAGGGCCTTCTAAAGGTTGATGCACCTGCAAACATCCCGGAGTGGCAAGCCCCCGGCGATCCCAGGGCGGCGATCACTCTCGCCCAGCTCATGAACATGAACAGCGGATTGTGGACGAACGGGCCGGGCAACCGCACAGACGAGGTTTACATTGGCGGCGGCTCCGTCACTCAGTGGGCAACCGCCATGCCGCTGGAAGCAGCGCCGGGATCCCGCTTTCGCTATGCCAACAACGACACTTTGCTCGCTGCTCGGAGCGTACGCGCGGCGCTTGGTGACGGTCAGCAGGCGATCGACTTCCCTTATGCTGAACTCTTCTGGCGCATCGGCATGTTTCATACGACGGCCGAGACCGACTGGCAGGGGAACTATGTTCTCTCCAGCCAGATATGGACGACCGCACGAGACCTGGCGCGGCTGGGTCTGCTCTACCTCAACGACGGCATGTGGGCCGGGGAACGGCTGCTGCCACAGAACTGGTCCCGCTTCGTCGCCACGCCGGCGCCCGCCCAGCCGCAGAACGGGGCAGGATATGGCGCGCTTTTCTGGCTTTATGGCCCCGCTCAGGGATTGCCGGAAGGAACCTGCATGATGAACGGCAACCGTGGACAATATGTGTTCATCGTGCCGTCAAAGCGCACGATCATCATCCGGCGCGGCTTCGATCCCGACAATAGCGGGGCCTTCGACATCGCTCGTTTCGGCCGTGACATGCTCGCGGCCCTCGAATGATCTCCCCGCCCCGCTTCCCAGCTTAGCCGACATTTGCCTTGCGACTGGTGTCCAGCAGCGGCGCCAAATACGCCCCCGTGAAGCTTCGCGGTTCCTTCGCCACCTGTTCCGGCGTGCCGACCGCGACGATCTCGCCGCCCTTCACGCCGCCTTCCGGCCCCAGGTCGATGATCCAGTCGGCGGTCTTGATGACATCCAGATTGTGTTCGATCACGACCACCGTGTTGCCCTGCTCGACGAGCGCGTGGAGCACTTCCAGCAGCTTGCGGACGTCCTCGAAATGCAGGCCGGTGGTCGGCTCGTCCAATATGTAGAGCGTGTTGCCGGTCGCCCGGCGGCTCAGTTCCTTGGCCAGCTTTACGCGCTGCGCCTCGCCGCCCGACAGCGTGGTCGCCTGCTGGCCGACCTTGACGTAGCCCAGGCCAACCTCGACCAGCATCGCCATCTTGTCGCGGATCGGCGGCACCGCCTTGAAGAATTCCGCTGCGTCCTCGACCGTCATGTCGAGCACGTCGGCGATCGACTTGCCCTTGAACTTCACCTCCAGCGTCTCGCGGTTGTAGCGGGCGCCGTGGCAGACGTCGCAGGTGACGTAGACGTCGGGCAGGAAGTGCATCTCGATCTTCAGCACGCCGTCGCCCTGGCAGGCTTCGCACCGCCCGCCCTTGACGTTGAAGCTGAAGCGGCCCGGCTTGTATCCGCGCGCCTCTGCCTCCGGCAGCCCGGCGAACCAGTCGCGGATGTTGGTGAAGGCACCGGTATAGGTCGCCGGGTTCGATCGCGGGGTACGGCCGATCGGCGACTGGTCGATGTCGATCACCTTGTCGAGATGCTGCAGACCGTCGATCCGCTCATGATGACCGGCGAGCAGCCGTGCGCCGTTGAGGATGCGGGCGGCCGAGGCATAGAGCGTGTCGATCGTCAGGCTCGACTTGCCCGATCCCGATACGCCGGTGATGCAGGTGAAGGTGCCAAGCGGCACCGTCGCGGTCACGTTGCGCAGATTGTTGGCCGAGGCATTGTGCACCGTCAGCTTCTTGCCACTGCCCTTGCGCCGCTTTGCCGGCACCGCGACCTCGCGCCGGCCCGCCAGATAGTCGGCGGTGACGCTGTCCTTCGATTTCAATATGTCGTCGAGCGTGCCCTGTGTGACGATGGCGCCGCCATGCACGCCCGCGCCCGGCCCCATGTCGACGATATAGTCGGCGGCGCGGATCGCGTCCTCGTCATGCTCGACGACGATGACGGTGTTGCCCAGATCGCGCAGCCGCCGGAGGGTGACGAGCAACCGGTCATTGTCGCGCTGGTGCAGGCCGATGGATGGTTCGTCGAGCACATAGAGCACGCCTGACAACCCGCTGCCGATCTGGCTGGCGAGGCGGATGCGCTGGCTTTCGCCGCCCGAAAGCGTGCCGCTGGTGCGGTCCAGGTTCAGATAGTCGAGCCCGACATTATTGAGGAAGCCGAGCCTCTCCAGGATCTCCTTCAGGATGCGCTCGGCGATCTGCCGTTGCTGGTCGCTGAGTTTTTCCGGCAGCGTCGTGAACCAGTCGAGCGCGTCGACCACGGACAGGCGAACGACGTCGCTGATCGGCGTCATCGCGATCTTCACGGCCAACGCCTCGGGCTTCAGGCGGGCGCCGTGACACACCTCACAGGGCGCGGATGACTGATATTTGGACAGCTCTTCCCGCATCCATGCGCTTTCGGTCTGCAGCATGCGGCGGTTGAGGTTGCCGATCACGCCCTCGAACGGCTTCTTCACCTCATAGGATTTGCGGCCGTCGATGAAGCGCAGCGTCACCGGCTTGCCGGCGGTGCCATGAAGGATGATCAGCTTCACCTCGCCCGGCAGGTCCTGCCACGGCGTGTCGATGCTGAAGCCGAATTCGGTCGCGAGGCTTGTCAGCACCTGCATGTAATAGGGACTGGGCGGGTTGGACTTCGCCCAGGGCACGATCGCGCCTTTCTTGATGCTGAGCGCATGGTTGGGGACGACAAGGTCCTCGTCGAAGATCAGCTTTTCGCCGAGCCCATCGCAAGCGGGACAGGCGCCCTGCGGCGCGTTGAACGAAAAGAGACGCGGTTCGATCTCCGTAATGGTGAAACCGGAGACGGGGCAGGCGAATTTCTCGGAAAAGACGATGCGGCCGGGCGGGGCATAATCGAGCTTCATGCCGCTCGCTGTGCTGTCTCCGCCATCTGCAGGCGGATCGGCGGGGTCGGCATAGGCAAGCCCTTCGGCCAGTTTCAGCGCGGTTTCGAAACTGTCGGCGAGCCGTGTCTGTATGCCTTCGCGCACGACGATGCGATCGACGACGATCTCGATGTCATGCTTGTACTTCTTGTCGAGCGCCGGAACGCTTTCGATGTCGTGGAATTGCCCGTCGACGCGGACGCGGGTGAACCCCGCCTTCTGCCATTCCGCCAGTTCCTTGCGATATTCGCCCTTCCGCCCCCGCACCACAGGCGCCAGCAGATAGAGCCGGGTGCCCTCTGGCATCGCCATGACGCGGTCGACCATCTGGCTGACGGTCTGCGCGCTGATCGGCAGGCCGGTCGCAGGCGAATAGGGGATGCCGACGCGCGCCCAGAGCAGGCGCATATAGTCGTAGATCTCGGTGACCGTCGCGACGGTCGATCGCGGGTTGCGGCTGGTGGTCTTCTGCTCGATCGAGATGGCGGGGCTGAGGCCCTCGATATGGTCGACATCGGGCTTCTGCATCATCTCCAGAAACTGGCGCGCATAGGCGCTGAGGCTCTCGACATAGCGCCGCTGCCCCTCGGCATAGATGGTGTCGAAGGCGAGCGACGACTTGCCCGAACCTGACAGCCCGGTGATGACGATCAGGCTGTCGCGGGGCAGATCGACGTCGACCCCTTTCAGATTATGCTCGCGCGCGCCGCGGACGGAGATGTGGGTCAGCATGGGGCGGTTTGTTCCATATTTGTTCATGGCTGGCAAGGGCGTCTGGCGCCAATGTCGGGGATCGGTCGTAGTTGTTCGGTGGACTGTGGGCAGAAGGTCTTGGCGGTCACGATCTGGTCATTGGAACCGTGCCTATCAAGTCGGGAATGACGATCCCGCTATCGCGTCCGCTACGCTGCGGCTAAGGGGAGGACGATGTCCCAGGCCAGCCGTATTCTGATCGCGCTCATTCTCGGCCTCGGCCTTGGCATTCTGGGCGCTGACCTGGGTGGTCAGAAGTTGCTGGCGATCGCCGATCCGCTGGGCGGCATCTGGCTCGATGCGCTCAGGATGACGATCATTCCGCTGGTGGTTGCCCTGGTCGTGACAGGAATCGCGGCGACCGCCGATGCGGCGCGGGGAGGCGGACTGGCCCTCAAGGCGCTCATCCTGTTCCTGGTGCTTCTCTGGATTTCGTCGATTACCGCGGCACTGTTCACGCCCTTGTTCCTGAGCCTGTGGCCCGTCCCGGCCGAAGCGGCGACCGCCTTGCGAAGCGCGCTCGGGACCGAACAGGCTGCTGTGGGTGATGTTCCTCCGATCGCCGATTTCATCCGTTCGATGGTTCCCGCCAACCCGATCGCGGCGGCGGCGCAGGACGCTTTCCTGCCGACCATATTGTTCACCGCGCTGTTCAGCGTCGCCGTTACAAGATTGCCGGCGATTCAGCGGGATCGCATCACCGGCTTCTTCGGTGCGGTGGGCGAAGCGATGATGGTGATGGTCAACTGGGTGCTTTGGCTGGCGCCGATTGGCGTTTTCGCCCTTTCCTATGCCGTGGGTGTGCGGACCGGCGGCGCGGCGGTCGGGGCGCTGATGCACTATATCGTCATCGTGTCCGCAGTGGGGGGCGTCGTCTGGCTGATGGCTTATCCGCTGGCGATGTTCGGCGGGCGGGTGCCGCTGATGCGCTTTATCCGCGCGACCGCCCCGGCGCAGGCGGTGGGGCTCAGCACCCAATCCTCACTGGCAACCTTGCCGCAGATGCTGAAAAGTGCGGAAAATCTGGGTGTGCCATCGGCCACGGCCGGGTTGGTGCTGCCGCTTGCGGTGGCGATCTTCCGGGTAACGGGACCGGTGATGAACCTGGCCGTGGTCCTGTATGTCGCCCACTGGTTCGGCATCTCGCTTGGCCCGGCGCAAATCGCTGCGGGCGTCGCGGCGGCGGCGATCACCACCATGGGCGCGGTCAGCCTGCCAGGGCAGCTCAGCTTCCTCACTTCGATCGCCCCGATTGCGCTTGCCATTGGTGTGCCCATCGAACCTCTGGTGTTGCTGGTGGCTGTCGAGATGATACCGGACCTCATGCGCACGATCGGCAATGTCACGATGGATGTCGCGGTGACGACCGTGGTTCACCGGCTGTCGAAGGACGACGAAACAGCGTAGGATAGCCTGTCCCATCCACCGCGCAGGAAGAGGGCGATGCGGCTCGAAATCGACGTGATGCTTGATTATCAGCTTTCCGAGCCAGCCGACGTGCTGCTCCAGATCGAGGTCGCGCAGATGGCGGACCAGGCATTGGTCGGCGACAATCTGACGGTCACATCCCCTGAACCCGTGCGCTCCACGGAGGGTCAGGATTCCATCGGGCGGCGAAGCTGGGTGTTGGGGCAGGGGCCGCTGCACGCCGTCTACAGCGCGCTCGTCGACATCGATCGTCCGACGACGGTTGATATCGCAGGATTGGAAGCAGCCAATCCACGCACATTGCCGGCGGACGTCGTTCCTTATCTGCTGCCCAGCCGCTATGTCGAATGCGAGCGCTTCGCTTCATTCGTTAAGCGGGAATTCGGCGCTTATCCCAGCGGTGCCATGGTTGCCGCGATGTGCGAGTGGATCGACGATCGTGTCGCCTATGTCAGCGGATCGAGCACCGGCGATACCACGGCATCGGCCACCTTCGTTCGCCGCGAAGGCGTGTGTCGGGATTTTGCCCATCTGCTCACGGCTTTCGCCCGGGCGGCAGAGATTCCTGCGCGGGTCGTATCGGCCTATGCGCCGGAGGTCTTCCCGCAGGATTTCCATGCCGTCGTCGAGCTTTGGCTCGACGACGAATGGCGGCTGGTCGATCCCACGGGAATGGCGGCAACCAACGAGATCGCGCGCATCGTGATTGGCCGCGACGCTGCCGACATCGCGTTCATGACGGTGTTCGGGACAGCCGAAATGATGGCGCAAGCGGTGAAGGTCCGTCGCCTGGACTGAACGTACCCGTCCTTTGTCGAACAGAATCATCCGTTTGTCGGACGGCATGGACGCTTGCCGAAACCGGGCGCGCGCCTGTCGATCCGTAGCGGAAACCGGTCGGCGGAGGGTCTAGCTCATCCTCACAGGCTCTTTCCCCCCTTTGGAGCCGACAGATGTTCAGGAGGATGACCATGTTCCATTCGCGTACCCTGCAAATCGCAGCAGCCGCTGCCCTGGCGTTCGCCACCGCTCCGGCTTTCGCTGGCGATGTCGCCCCCAGCAAGGGCGTTCCCTATGGCGATCTCGACCTCACCAAGGACAGCGATGTCGCCAAGCTCAACAACCGCATCCGGTTCGCCGCGATGGATGTGTGCGGCGCAGACCGGTTCCAACCCTTCAGCCAGGCAAGCCGCGCGGCCCAGCGCTGCATCTGGCGCGCCCGGAATGAAGCCAAGACGCATACCAACACCGTCGTCGCCATGGCCCGGTCCGGCAATGTCTATGCAGCTGCCGCTCGCTGACCGGCTGTGACGGGGAAGGAGGCCCCTTTCCCCGTGACAGCCCATTCTGCGTCCCCGCAAAGCCGCGCTTGCGGGGACGTCCTTTTCAGCGGCCGGCCATGTCCTTGACGGAGGACAGATAGGTCCGGCCGATGCGGACTTCCTCGGCATTGCCGAGATCGGCATACCAGACGCCGCTGCCGTCATGCCGCAGCCGCTTGATGCGATCGCGCCTCACAATGGTTGAACGATGCAGTCGGATGAAGCGATCCGGATCGAGCCGTTCCTCAAGCGCACTGATCGTCTGATGTAGCAGGAAGCTCCGGCCACCAACGTGCAGACGCATATAATCACGCTCGGCGTCGATGCGCTCAATATCTTCGGCCGCGATCCGGATCAGTTCCGCGCGGTGCGGCACCCAGAATTCCTGGGCGTAGGGTGATGGCTCCGGCTCTGATGCAGCCACGGATGGCGCACCCTGGCGATCGAGCACCCGCTCGATCGCGCGATTGAGCCTGTCCGGTGCGACCGGCTTCAAAAGATAATCGAGCGCGGCGAGATCGAATGCCTCGACCGCGAAGGCGTCGAATGCGGTGACGAAGATCACTGCCGGTCGATGGCTGGTCTCGGCAAGCGCACGCGCGACGCCCATGCCGTCGAGTTCGGGCATCGAGATATCGAGCAGCAGCAGGTCCGGCTTCAGCGCCTCGGTCAGGCGAAGGGCGGCCTGGCCGTCGGAAGCGGTGCCGACCAGATCGATGCCCGGTTCCCGCGCGCACAGCAGCTGCAACCGCTCGATGGCGAGCGGCTCATCATCAACGATCAGCGTTCGCAGGCGGCGGATCGGATCAGCAGCCATTCCGCACCTCCGGGAATTTGAGCATCACCACAAATCCCCCCGTTTCCGGCGCTTCAAGCTCCATCGTGGCGACATCACCAAAGCGTGCCGCCAGCCGGTCGCGGACATTGACCAGACCGATGCCCTCGCCATGCTTCTCCGTATAGCCATAGCCCTTTCCGTCATCCGCGACGATGACCGTCACCATGCCGTTCTCCGCGTGAGCCGAGATGGAGAGATGCACCGGACGATTGACCGCCGATACTCCATATTTGATGGCGTTTTCGACGAGGGGTTGCAGGATCAGGCCGGGCACGCATACGGTTTCGAGATCCGGCGGAATGTCGATGTTGGTGATCAGCCGGTCGGGAAAGCGAACCGCCTCTATGTCCAGGTAAAGGCGCTGCAACAGCACCTCCTCCGCCAGCGTCACATCGTCGAGCGGATCGCCGGACAGGCTGGTGCGGTAGAATGTCGACAGGTTCATGATCATCGCTTCCGCCTCGGCGGTGCGCTCGGTCATCACCAGCGAACTCAGCGAATTGAGCGTATTGAATAGGAAGTGCGGGTTCACCTGATACCGCAGCGACCTCAATTCCGCATCCTGCGCCGCCCGTGCGAAGGCGGCTGCCCGTCGCTCGGCAACGCGTACTTCCGACGCATAGGAAATGGCGAGGTAGAGCGACGCCCAGGCGATCAGGAAGAAATATCGGGAAATCGCGACCTCGGCGATTTCCATTGCCATCCCGCTGCCTTCGGCCATCTCGCGGGCCATTTCCGGATCGTCGAACAGCCCGGCGGGATCGTAGATATTGAAGATGTAATAATTGAACGCCGCGATCGCGAGAGCGCAGGGAATCGCCCCGATGAAAGCCGTCACGATCCGGACGATCAAGGGCCTGTCGTCCACCTGACGCAGCAGCATGTAGAGGCCATAGGTGATGACGATGCCGATGATCGTCACGACGACGCGGCGCTGGGCCATTTCGCCCTGACTTGGGAAGTCCATCACCATTGCCCGCGCGGTGACGAGCACGACATAGAACAGCCAGAATCCCAATATCGTGTAGAGCGCGATCTCCAGGCCGACCCGCGTCCGGGGTGTGCTGCGCTGTTCTGCATCCATCGCCGACTTCTAGCCCCAAATCGGTCACTTTCACCAGAGCGTCGGCGCCACATGTCGAATGTTGGCGCGCTTTCGTCGAAGCGGCCGGAACCGCGCCGCCATTTCGCTGGTTGATGTTGAACATGCTGGAGAGCCGCACATGGACAAGAAACGCAAGACGCAAGGCAATGCTGGACAGGATCGCACGATCCGCGAACGGTTGAAACGCAATCCGCAGGATCCGGATGCGAAGCTTGATACCGCTCTGGATGAATCGATGGACGCATCCGATCCGCCGGCCGTGACCACGCCGGGCAGTTCCAAAAAGCCCGCCCCTTCATCGGGTTTTCCGGCCAAGGAAGAGCATCGCCGCGCAAGCTGACGGCAATTTGACAGTTTCGGGACTCGGTTCGTCGCATCTCTGTTGCGGCGCAGCAAAAACTCTGATTCCATCCGTTTCCGGCGGGGTCATGCGGTTAAGCGGGCGTCAAGCTGGCCAAGCGCATGGTTCGACCAAGGCAAATGGTCGGAGATGAGAGCATGGGTACCCAGATGAAGCCAACGGGCGCACTGGCCCTGGCTGAACTCAAGGAATTCGCAGGCTTTACCGCAGCGACGCAGCGCTACATCCGGCGCTCGCTGGATATCGGGCTGGAGCGTCAGGACGCGATGGGCCTGTGGTCGCGCGATGTCATCGAGGCGGCGAGCATTCGCGCTCAGATACGGGTCTATGCCCGGTTGAACGACATCCGCGACATGGTGCCCGATGACAGCGGCCTGGACGCGATCGAACCGTTCATGGCGCCGCTGATCACCATTTCCGCATTCGATCTGGGGCAGGACAGGCTGAACGGCTTTTCCGCCTATCGCTTTCTCTATGAGCGGCTGATCGGCCCTGCGGTGCGCCCATGGCTACCCGGCGCTTTCTGCGCCGCGGCCGCATTGCCGCATCTTCACCCGGAGAAGCGGCGGATATTGCTCCAGTCGATCAGCGAAGCTGCGGCGACCGCGCCCGGCTGGTCGAACCGCGAGCCCGCTTTCTATCCGAGCTGGGTCGAAAAGGTGGATACGGCGGCACTGCCGAACTGATCATCGGCAGGCACGCCAGCCCGTGACGCCGCGTTCGGCCTGATCCAGATGGAAATGGTCATGATGCGCCTGGTTATAGTCCGGGGATAGAACGGTCGCGAACAGGCGGCAGGCGCCGTCCCGCACCTCGCGCAGGAAAGCGCGCTCGTCCGCACCGCCGTTCCAGGCCCTCGCCACGGTGATGCGGCGGCCGTTTGCCAACCGGAATCCGGCAATATCGACGGCATCGGCGGTGGAATGCTCGCTCCACGACCCCTCGCTGCGGCCATAGATCCGGCGGCAGCTGTAACCGCCGAAATGATCGATCGAGGCCACCGGGCTGCCGAAATGACGTTGTGCAGCCGATTGAAGGACATGCCATTCCCAAAGGGCGAGGGCGGCCGCCACCGGACAGGAAACGCCCAGATCGGATGGGGTGAAACGGATGGTTCTCGCCCCACCATTTGTGAAACGGACGGCATCGTCGTAACCGCACTGGCCATCGGCGCGGGCCGGCAACGCGGTGTAGTGGACGCCGGCTCTGTCGAGCAGGGCCTGGCATCGACCCGCGTCTTCGGTCAGGGCGGTCAGCTTGCGGCCCGTGAAAACGCCGATAGGCTGGGCAAGGTCAAGCGCGGTCCAGGGCACGTCCTCCGGATTGGACCTGGACCAGGCGTAGAGGCCGAACAATGCAGCCGCGATCAATATGAGGAAGAGCGCACGGCGCAGGAGTCGATGGGCGCCGCCCATGTCAGCCGCGTATGGCGCTCTGCAGGGGTTCGGCGGTTATCGGATAGCCGCGATCTTCCGGAATGCAGAGGAATGATCGGCCGTCCCGCTCCTCGATCCAGGGGATCACCAGTTCGGTACTGTGGGTCCTGGCATCGGTCACGACTTCTGCAAAGCTGGACAGGCAGGTCAGCCTTTCCAGATTGCGGCGGGTCGGAAAGATGATTCGTGCCTCTCCCCGATCGGCGGCGGTCAATACGTCGGATGCGCTCGCCCAGAACAGCCGGACATTCTCCGTGGCATCGACCGTTGCCTCCGGGGCGGCGGATGGTGCTCGCGCAACATAGAAACGGGTATCGAAGATGCGCGTTTCCCGAAAGGACGGGCGCCACCGTGCGAAAGGCACAAGCGCATCGAGGTCGATCCGCCAGCCATTCCGGGCAAGGAGCGTGGAAAAATCCTGCCCGGCTGCCATTTGCGCGCGAAGCGATGCCAGCCGGCCATGGTCGGCTGAAAAGCCGACGGCGACGCCGGTTTCCTCGATCGTCTCGCGGATCGCCGTAACCCGCGCCGCGGCGTCATTCGGGGCGAACTGGTGCGGGAAGGTGAGTGCCGGATTGCCCGCAATGCTGTAATCCCCGGGATCGACACGGCCGCCGGGGAAAACAACCGCTCCCGCGGCAAAGGCCATATCCCTTGCGCGCTCGACCATCAGCAGGTCGGGCGGCCCGCCAACGCGGTCGCGAACCAGTACGAGCGTGGCGGCGGGAATGGCGTCGTCGGGGGCAGTCATCCCTTCCTATTTTAGGCCACATCATCACCGGGTCCAGCCCGGTACCGGTGAAACATCTGATTGCCGGACGGGGTGCAACGTGGCAGCCTCCTGTTTCGTGACCGCGATCGAACTTCTGGGCGTGGCCGCCAGCGTCAGCCTGCTTGCAGGATGGCGGCTCTATCTCTGCGTGTTTGCGACCGGTCTGGCGATGCGGACGGGGTGGCTGGATTTGCCGAGCCATCTGGAAAGTCTCGATATACTCGCCAATCCATGGATTATCGGGGCGGCTTTCGTCGGCCTGGTAGCCGAATTCTTTGCCGATAAGGTCGCCTGGCTGGATTCGCTGTGGGATGCCGTCCACACCGCCGTTCGTCCCATCGGGGGAGCGTTGCTTGCCCTGGCGATTGTCGATCCCCAGGACCAGACATGGCAGATCATTGCCCTGTTGCTGGGCGGTGGTGGCGCCTTGCTCAGCCACGGTGCCAAGGCGGGCGCACGCGCGGTGGTCAATGCCAGCCCTGAACCGTTCAGCAATATCGCCGTTTCGACGGGAGAAGATGTCGCGAGCGGATCGCTTCTGGTGCTCGCGCTGGCGAACCCCGTTGCCGCGATCGGCGTCGCGCTGATCCTGGCGATGATCGCGATTGCGCTGCTGGTGGCCGCGCGCCGCGTGCTGCGTCACCTGTTCGGTGAAGCGCCCGGTACAGGAAACAGCGGATAAGGTGGCGGTCTGGTGGAGCCGAGCGGGATCGAACCGCTGACCTCGTCATTGCGAACGACGCGCTCTCCCAACTGAGCTACGGCCCCACGCCATGCCGCGGCTTTCCCGCGGGCCGCCCCCTTTAGCGATACCCACGGGCCGATGCAACGACCTCTTCATCCTCATTACGCCTGCGGCAACCGGCTCGAATCCCGGGCTGAAGCAATAGGAACAATTCCGAAGTCCCTGCGATTCTTTTATAGCGGCGAGGCCGTGGAGACCTCGCACACCGTATTTCGGACGAGGAGAAAAATCATGAGATATGATCGCGATGACGGCCGTGGGCGCACGCCCTTTCGAGACGGGATGAGGGATCGTGGCGGGTCCCGATTCTATGGCGGTCGCGACGATCGGCCCCGTGGCTATTCGGGCTATGACCGCCCGCCGTCGGACTATGATTATGAAGAACGCGGTTTCTTCGACCGCGCCGGGGACGAGGTCCGTTCCTGGTTTGGCGATGAGGATGCCGAGCGCCGCCGCCGCTATGACGATCGCTATGGACGCAGCGAGTCCTGGTGGGGTCCAGGGGCGGAAAGCGCCTATGGAACCGGCAGCCGTGCCCAGGGACGGTCCGGCTATTCGCGCGGCGATTCCGATTATGACCGCTGGCGGCGCGATCAGATCGCCGCACTGGACCGCGACTATGACGACTATCGGCGCGAGAACCAGACCCGCTTCAACAACGAGTTCGGAAGCTGGCGGAACCAGCGCCTGCAGCAGCGGGCCAACCTCAACAACGTCAACGAGCATATGGAGGTTGTCGGATCGGACGGCGAGCATGTGGGAACGGTTGACGGCGTCCGTGGCGACCGCATCGTCCTGACCAAGTCCGATCGCGATTCCGGCGGGCATCATCATTCGATTCCCTGCTCCTGGATTCAGTCGGTCGAGGACCGGGTGACGATTTCGATGACCGCCGATCAGGCACAGTCCGCCTGGCGGGACGAGGAGCGCAACCAGGCGCTGTTCGGCAGTGAAGGGTCGACGGGCCCTCATGTGCTCAATCGGAGCTTTTCGGGTACATATTAAGCACCATACCGGCCTGAACCGGTAGGAGAGGACGGGTTCGAAGCGATGGCTTCGGACCCGTTTCCCTTGTAATTCGTTTTAGATCAGGACGTTCGATGAGAGGGACTGGAGGGCGTAATGGCCAAAGCCTGGCATCTGAAATCCCGCCCGCAGGGCATGCCGACGATCGACAATTTCGAGCTTAAGACCATTGCGACGATCCCGCTGACAGACGGGCAGATTCGGGTGCGTAACCTGTGGCTTTCGGTCGATCCATATATGCGCGGACGGATGAACGACACGCGCAGCTATGTTCCGCCCTTCAAGCTCGATGAGCCGATGCAGGGCGGCGCCGTTGGCGAGGTGATCGAAAGCCGGGACGATGGTTTTGCCATCGGCGACAAGGTCCTGCACATGGCCGGGTGGCGCGACGAAGCGGTGATCAGCAGCGATGCCGGGCCGCAGAAGCTTCCGGATCTGGGCGTGCCTCTTGAAACCTGGCTGCACAATCTGGGGCTGACCGGCGGCACCGCCCATATCGGCTTGCTCAGGATTGCTGAGGCGAAGGCGGGGGAGACCGTGTTCGTTTCGGCCGCTGCCGGGGCGGTCGGATCCGCCGTGGTCCAGATCGCGCGGATCAAGGGAATGAAAGTCATCGGGTCTGCCGGCGGCGCGGAAAAGTGCGCCTGGGTAAAGGAACTGGGAGCCGATACCTGCATCGATTACAAGGCTGGCCCGGTGCTGGACCAGCTTCGCGCCGCGGCGCCGGATGGGATCGACGTTTATTTCGACAATGTCGGTGGCGACCATCTGGATGCCGCCCTTGCGACCGCAAGAAATGGTGCGCGCTTCGCAATTTGCGGGATGATCGACCGCTATAACCGCGCCGATCCGCCGGTGCTGCGCTACCTGATGCGGATCATCGCGGCGCGTATCCGGATGCAGGGCTTCCTGTTCTTCGATTTCGCGGCCGACCTGGGCGACTTTCAACGCGAAATGGCTGCGTGGATCGTCAGCAGCCAGGTTCGGGAGCGAGTGACGGTGAAAGACGGGCTGGAGGCCATGCCTGACGCGTTCCTCGGCCTGTTCGCGGGCGAGAATATCGGCAAGATGCTGGTCAGGCTCTAACCGTCAAATCGCCCCGCTGAACGTGTCGCACTGGGCCGGATCGCCGGTCTCCAGTCCGCGCCGCAACCATTGCATGCGCTGGGCCGAAGTGCCGTGGGTAAAGCTTTCCGGTACGACGCGGCCCTGCGTCTGCTTCTGCAGCGTATCGTCGCCGATCGCGTTGGCGGCGGTCATCCCTTCCTCGATATCACCGGGTTCGAGCAGGTTCTTGTCGTTCGCCGCCCAGACGCCCGCATAGCAATCCGCCTGCAACTCCATGCGGACCTGCAGCGCATTGCCCTCGGCTTGGCTCGCTCGCGATTGCGCCTGGCGGACCTGATCGGAAACCCCGGTAAGCGTCTGGATGTGATGGCCGACCTCATGGGCGATCACATAAGCGGGGGCGAAATCGCCGCCCGCGCCGAAGCGAGTCGCCAGTTCGTCGAAGAAGGTGACATCAAGATAGATGCCCTGGTCCGCCGGGCAGTAGAACGGCCCCATGGCGGACTGTGCCGCGCCGCAGCCCGACCGGTCGTTGCGCGAATAAAAGACCAGCGTCGGCGGCTTGTAACGTTGGCCCTGCGCGGCGAACATCTCGCCCCATCGCGCTTCGGTGGAGCCGAGAACCTTCAGAATGTTGCTGCGTGTCTGCGGATCGATCGTCGATTGGCCATTACCGCCGCCGGCGCTCTGGCCGATCTGGGGTGCCGGGGCAGTGAGCTGGCCGTCGCCAAGCAAAGTCAACGGATTGACGCCGAACACCAGCGCCAGGACGATGATGAGCGCCAGTCCGCCGCATCCCATCTTGCCGCCGCCGAGCCGAAGGCCGCCACCGCCGCCCATCGGAAAGCCGAAGCCCCCGCCGCTGCGGCCGGTGCGATCCTCGAAATTGGTACTTTCGCGTTCGTCGTCCAGCCGCATTGGAATCGCTCCCCATTATCCCCAAATGATGTGCGCGACAGATCGTTCTGATTGCCGCATGTATCACCTTCCGTCATCCGACGGAACGATTGTGGTTACCAGGATTTTTGGCGGGAGCGGGAGGTTCTTATGGCCGAAGCTGACAGCGGTCCAAAACGCCGGAGCAGCGCGGCAATGCCGCTTCCCGAAGAAGTCGCGCTCGTTCTGCAGGGCGGTGGCGCGCTCGGTTCCTATCAGGCCGGCGTTTTCCAGGCGCTGACGGAAGCGGGGATCGAGATCGACCGGGTTGCCGGCATCTCGATCGGCGCCGTCAATGCAGCCATCATTGCCGGCAATCCCCCCGAAGCCCGGGTGGAAAAGCTCACCGCTTTCTGGGATCGGGTGACGGCCGCGTTGCCGAGTTTTCCCATCTGGCATGATGACCATATTCGCGAGTGGCTGCACGAATGGTCGGCCGGGTTCGTCGCGACCGTCGGTGTGCCGGGTTTCTTCGCGCCTCGCCCGGTTCCGCCGGTCATGGCGGCACCGGGAACGCCCGAAGCACTGAGCTTCTATGACAGCGCCGCGCTTGCGGAGACGCTCGACGCGCTGGTCGACTGGGATCTGCTGAATAACGGTCCGGTCAGGATCGCGGTCGGCGCGGTCGACGTGGAAAGCGGCAACTTCGCCTATTTCGACAGCCGGCAATCCCGGATCGATGCGCGCCACATCATGGCGTCGGGCGCACTGCCGCCGGGGCTGCCACCGATCGAGATCGACGGGCGGCTGTGGTGGGATGGCGGCCTGGTATCGAACACGCCCCTGTCCCATGTGCTCGACACGCAGGACAGCGAGATGCTGGTGTTCCAGGTCGATCTCTTCGCTTCGTCCTCCGCTCCGCCCCGCACGATCATGGACGTGATGGCGCGGGAAAAGGAAATCCGTTTCTCCAGCCGTACCCGCCAGATCAGCGACCAGCTCCTGAAGCTGCGCAAGGAACGCGAGGCGATCCGCCGCGTCCTCCGGAAAATTCCAGCTGAATTGGCTGACGATGCCGATGTCGTCGCGCTGCGCGAAATGGCGCGGGAATTTCCCGTGAATGTCATCCAGCTGATCTATCGCGCCAATGCATGGGAAGGCGGCGCGCGTGACTATGAATTTTCCACACGGACGATGCGGGAACATTGGGAAGCGGGGAAGAGCGCGGTGACCGACAGCATCCGCAAATCCGAACTGGTGGCGAAGAATATTCTGGACGGGCGAACCGCCGCCTTCGACCTGGCCCATAAGTAAAGCGGGCGACGTTAAGCGAAAGGACTCTTCACATGTTTCTCAAGGGCAAAAGCGCGATCGTCACCGGATCGACGTCCGGCATCGGCCTGGCGCTGGCGAAGGCGCTGGCGGCGGAGGGCGCTGCCGTGATGATCAACGGCTTCGGCGATGCCGACGCTATTGAACAGGAACGTGCGGCGCTAGAGGCGGTATCGGGACATGCGCTTTATTCCGACGCGGACATGACCGACGGAGACGCGATCGCGAAGATGGTCGCGGAATGCCATGACAAGCTCGGCGGCCCCGATATCATCATCAACAATGCCGGCATCCAGCACGTTGCCGAGGTCGAGGATTTTCCCGTCGACAAGTGGAACGCGATCATCGCGATCAACCTGTCGTCCGCCTTCCACATGGTTCACAATGCCGTACCCCATATGAAGCAGGCGGGCTGGGGCCGGATCATTTCCACCGCATCGGCGCACTCGCTGGTCGCCAGTCCCGGCAAGTCGGCTTATGTCGCGGCCAAGCACGGTATTGTAGGGCTGACCAAGACGGTGGCGCTCGAAACCGCGACGCACGGCATTACCGCCAACTGCATCAGCCCGGGCTATGTCTGGACGCCGCTGGTGGAGAAGCAGATTCCCGATACCATGAAGACCCGCGGCATGACGCGCGAGCAGGTGATGAATGACGTGCTGCTCGAAGCGCAGCCGACCAAGGAGTTCGTGACGGTCGATCAGGTGGCGGCGCTCGCCCTGTTCCTTTGCCGTGAAGATGCAAAATCGATCACCGGCGCCAACATCAGCATGGACGGTGGCTGGACCGCAGAATAAACGGCCCGCCGATCCCCGCTTACAATGTGCGTAAACAAGTCTATCCTCGTGCAAAACAAGCAGGATAGGGTCGTCAATGCTTTCCGGTCGCGAGATCGCTTTTGGTCCCATATTGTGCCTGGGAATGTTGGCGGGTGGCTGCGCCGCGACCCAGCCCGCCGACCTGTTGACGGCCGCTAATCCTGCTGCTCCGCCGGATTGGCGCCGCGTGGCGACCGCCGCGGATCAGGAACGCATCCGCAACTGGCGGGATGCCTTCGTCAAGGCATTGGGAGCCGCGCGTACCGCTGGCCATGAGGCCGAAATCGCACGCGAGGGCGCATTGCTCAGCCCGGATGCGGCGCTCGACCATCCCCGCCCGCCTGCCGGCGCCTATCATTGCCGCGTCATCAAGCTGGGGTCGCAAAGTGCGGGAGTGGGCGAGTACACCACCTATCCGGATTTCCAGTGCCGGATCGATAATGAAGGGGATGTCGCCAGCTTCACCAAGGTCGGTGGATCGCAACGCCCCGTCGGCATCATAATGGATGATGGCGACCGCAGGCAGATTTTCCTCGGTACGATGATGCTGGGTGATGAACGTCGTGCGCTCGATTATGGCAGCGATCCCGACCGCGACATGGCGGGGGCGATCGAGCGGGTAGGGGATCGGCGCTGGCGGCTGATCCTGCCCTATCCGCGCTTTGAATCGATCATGGATGTGATCGAGCTGGTTCCGGCGACGTAAGGCTGGCTTGTCCGTCGGTCAGGCGATAGCCTGCCTGCAAATGACCGGGGGACATGTCCGATGCGCCTGATGATCGCCCTGCCGCTGCTGCTGGCCTTCCCCGCCACCGCGCAGACGCTGCGCGCTGATATCGATCGGGACATGCCGTCGCTGCTGACCCTTTACCGTGATTTCCACGCCAACCCCGAACTGAGCTTCGAGGAGCAGAAGAGCGCGGCCAAGATGGCGGCCGAAGCCAGAAAGCTCGGCTTCAACGTCACCACCGGCGTCGGCAAGACGGGCATTGTGGCGGTGATGAAGAACGGTCCCGGCCCCGTCATCATGCTGCGCGCCGACATGGATGCATTGCCGCTGGTCGAACAAACCGGCCTGCCTTTTGCCAGCAAGGTGAAGGCGACGACGCGCGAGGGCGCGGAAACCGGCGTGATGCACGCTTGCGGCCATGACACGCACATGACTGCGTGGATCGGCACCGCACGGCGTCTGGCGGCAATGAAAAATCAATGGTCGGGCACGCTCGTGATGATCGGCCAGCCGGCCGAGGAGATCGGGTCCGGCGCGAAAGCGATGCTGGATGACGGGCTGTACACCCGCTTTCCGAAGCCGTCGGCAGTGGTTGCCTTTCACGATTCCTCGGGATTGCCGGCTGGCACGATCGGCTATGTCAGCGGCTATACGATGGCCAATGTCGATACCGTCGACCTGACAGTGAAGGGACTGGGCGGTCACGGCGCATACCCGCATCTGGCCCGCGATCCGGTCGTACTCGCCGCGCGCATCGTCACAGCGCTCCAGACGCTGGTTTCGCGAGAGATCGACCCGCTGGAATCAGGCGTCGTCACGGTCGGCAGCTTCATCGCCGGCACCAAGCACAACATTATCCCGGACGAGGCCAAGCTGCAGCTGACGGTGCGAAGCTACACGCCGGAGGTTCGCAAGAAGCTGCTTGACGGGATCGCGCGCATCGCGCGGGGTGAAGCGATCGCCGCCGGCATGCCGGAGGATCGGATGCCGGTGGTGACGATGAAGGACGGATTCACTCCGGCCGCCTTCAACAGCGAGCCGCTGACCGGCACGCTGGCCGCCGCGTTCGAACGGCAATTCGGCAAGGAACGGGTACGGACCGTCCGCCCGCAAATGGGGGGCGAGGATTTCAGCCAATATCGCCTGGCTGACGAGCAGGGCGTGCAAAGCCTGCTCTTCTGGGTCGGTGGGGTTCCTCAGGCGAAATGGGACGCGGCCGGTGGTGACGTGAGCAAGTTGCCGTCGATCCACAGTCCGTTCTGGGCGCCCGACCCCGAACGGACCATCGCAACGGCGACGGAAGCGATGACGACCGCTGCCCTAGAGTTGCTGGCAAAAAAATAGGGAACTAGCGCTCCCGCTCCTTCAATGCCTCGACGATGGCCTTCACATCCTGTGATCGCCCGCGCGGCAGGATGAGGACGCTGTTGCCGCTGGCGACGACGATCAGATCACTGACGCCGATCGCGGCCACCGTCGGCCCATCGGTGCGGATCAGACAGTTGGCCGTATCGATCGCGATGATGTCGCCGCCCAGCGCGTTTTCACGCTCGTCGCGCGGGCCCAGCGTGTGGAGCGCATCCCAGCTGCCGACGTCCGACCAGCCCATCGCCACCGGCACGACGGCGACCCGATCGGCCTTTTCCATCACGGCATAATCGACCGAATCGCTTGGCGTGCGGGCGAAGCTGTCTGCATCGGGTTGGAACAGGACGCCGTTTGCCGTCCCGCGTTCGACTGCGGTTTGGCATGCCGCGAGCATATCCGGCGCGTGGCGGCCGAGCGCATCCAGATAGGCGTCTGCGCGAAACAGGAAGATGCCCCCGTTCCAGGCATGATCCCCGGTTGCCAGCATCGCCTCGGCCGTGGCGCGGTCCGGCTTCTCGACGAAACGGTCGACGCGGTGAACGCCCTCACCGATGGTTTCGCCGATGCGGATATAGCCATAGCCCGTTTCCGGCGCATCCGGTGTGATCCCGAACGTGACGAGCCAGCCTTGGTGGACCACGGGCATCGCCGCGTCGATCGCGCGGTGGAAGGCGGCGGCATCCTCGATCACATGATCGCTCGGCATTATCAGCAGCGGCGCGTCCGGCGGCGCCAGCAGGGCCGCGAGCGCGATGGCGGGCGCCGTGTTGCGGGCCGCAGGCTCCAGGATCAGGATGGCGGGTTCGATGCCGACTTCGGCAAGCTGCGCCTCGATCGGCGCCGCATGCGCACGGTTCGCGACCACGACGGGTTTGTCGAACCGCGCATCGTCATGCGTGCGCAGCGCGGTCAGCTGCAGCATCGTCTGGACCGCGGTCAGGGCAAGCAACTGCTTCGGCTGCTCTGCGCGTGACATCGGCCATAGTCTTGTGCCCGATCCGCCGGACAGGATGACAGGGATGATCCGGGAATTCATGAGAGCAATCAGACCTTCAATCGCAGTGCGTCAACATGAACGCGTTTTTCCTATCGGGCCAAGCCCGACTAACGATGCCAAATGATGATGTCAGCATTCTATTCAGCATTTTTTTGTAAATTCCAGCGACACTTGGCCTGTCGGATAATTTGACGATCGCATTCGGGGACTCCAAGAGCATTCGCACGTGGATAGGCTGATGAACCATAGCCGCGCCTTCGGGCGGTCGCACAAAGGAAGCGGACGAGCGTGATCGCGACGGTCAGCGTCTGGAGCCATGCGCTCGCCGCGACGCTGTTTGCCGCGATCGCGGTCTGGCAGGTGCGGCACGCTCACTCGACGCCGCAGCAACAATGGCTGATCGCAGCACTTGGGCTGACCGCATTCTGGTCGCTGTCGGTCGCTGTCGGCGGGCCTTCGGCAATCGCCCCGCTTCTCGCGGAAAGCCTGCGCAATCTCGGATGGCTCGGCTTCATGTTCGTGCTGCTGCGGCGCGAGGATGGGCAGCGGACGACCGTCGCCGTTCTCTATGCCGTGCTGTTTCTGGTGATCGCCACGGAACTGGTCGTCGATTGCCTGCAGGTGGCGGTCGGCGACAGTCCAATCTTTTCCGGCGCGATCAGCTTCTCGTCGCTTGTGCTGCGCCTGATCGTATCGATCGGCCTGCTGGTGCTGGTTCATAACCTCTACACCGCCGCAGCACCCGACGCGCGCTGGGGCATCCGCTTGCCGATGGTCGCGCTTGCGGTGCTGTGGATCTACGATCTCAACCTTTACACCGTGGCCTATCTGGCATCGGGCTGGGCGATCGAGCTTTATGCGCTCCGCGGCGTGATGCTGATCCTCTTGGTGCCGCTGTTCGCTTTGGGGGTCCGCCGCAACGAAAAGCTGAAGATGCGCCTGTCGCGCACGATCGCGTTCCAGTCGCTGTCGCTCGTCGCGATCGGATTCTATCTTGTGATGATGGTGATCGTCACCAGCGCGCTCGAGTATCTGGGCGGCGATTATGTGCGGACGGCGCAGATCAGCTTCGTCTTCGGCACCACGCTGGCGGCATTCGTGCTGCTGCCGTCGGAACGCTTCCGCGCCTGGTTTCGCGTCAAGGTGGCGAAGCACTTCTTCCAGCATCGCTATGACTATCGCAACGAATGGATCCGCTTCACCGCCACCATCGGACATCCGGGGCAGGGTGCGGCCCCCCTTGCCGAGCGGGTTGTCCAGGCGGTCGCCGACATTACCGAATCGCCCAGCGGACTGCTGCTGCTGCCCGATGAAAGCGGTGCGCTGGTCACCAATGCGCGCTGGAACTGGCCGACCATGGATGCCCCCCCTCACGCGGCGGGGGCGGACACGGCACGCTATCTGGAATCGACCGGCCGGATCGTTGAATTCGACGGGATTCGCCAGGGAACGGCATTGGACGATGCCGAATGGATTCCCGATTGGCTGCTCGCGGAACCGCGTGCATGGGCGGCAGTGCCCTTGGTTCACTTCGATCGGCTGGCAGGTGTGGTGGTGCTCGCGCGCCCGCCCATAGCTCGGACGCTCGACTGGGAGGATTTCGATCTGCTGCGGGTCGTGGGCCGTCAAATCGCCAGTTATCTGTCGGAAGCGCGCGGACAGGAAGCCTTGTCGGAAGCGCGGCGCTTTGACGAGTTCAACCGCCGCTTTGCCTTCATCATGCACGACATCAAGAATCTGGTCAGCCAGTTGACGCTGTTGGCCCGCAATGCAGAACGCCATGCCGACAATCCGGAATTCCGCGTCGACATGATCGCGACGCTGCAGGATTCGGCGGGCCGGATGAACGACCTGCTCGCGCGCCTGTCGCAGCACAATAAATCCCGGCACGAGGAACCAAGGGCGCTTCTCCTCGCGCCCCTGCTGGAGGCAGTCGCTGATTCAAAACGCGCCCTTCATCCGGTAACCGTCGATGCGCTCCCGGATATGCTCGTGCTGGCCGATCCATCGCGGCTGGAACAGATTGTCGGGCACCTTGTCCAGAATGCGATCGATGCCAGCCCGCCCGGCGAACCGGTGTGCATCGGCGTGATCCGCAAGGGCGTCGACGTCGGCATCGAAATCCTCGATCGCGGTCATGGCATGAGCGGCGATTTCATCCGTTCCCAGCTGTTCAAGCCTTTCGCGTCGACCAAGGATGGCGGCTTTGGCGTGGGTGCGTTCGAGGCGCGGACGCTGGCGTCATCCATGGGCGGCCGCATCGAGGTGGAGAGCCGTCCCGGAGAGGGCAGCCGCTTTACCGTCATCCTGCCCCGGCCAGCGACACCGGCAATCAAATCATACAAAGAGGCGACCCAATGAACGAGACAAAGCCCAAATTGCTGATTGTCGAGGATGATCCGGGTCTGCAGCGCCAGCTCCGCTGGGCCTATGACGATTATGAGGCGATCATCGCCGGCGATCGGACGGCCGCGATCGAGGCCATGCGTGTGCATGAACCGGCGGTCGCCACGCTCGACCTGGGTTTGCCGCCGGATCCGGATGGCACGGCAGAGGGTTTTGCGACTCTGGACGAAATCCTTTCCCTGAAACCGGATACGAAGGTGATCGTCGCCTCGGGCCATGGCGCGCGGGAAAGTGCGCTCCGTGCCATTTCCGGGGGCGCCTATGATTTCTACCAGAAACCGGTCGACATCGATGAGCTTGGTTTGATCGTTCGCCGCGCCTTCCACCTGCAGGCGATCGAGGTGGAGAACCGCCGCCTGGCCGAAAGCGCCGGGGACGGGAACAAAGTGCTGGGCGGCATGATCACCGCCGCGCCCGAAATGCTGAAAGTCGCACGAACGATCGAGCGGGTGGCGAGCAACAATGTCTCGGTCATGCTGCTCGGCGCCAGCGGAACCGGCAAGGAGCTGCTCGCGCGCGGTGTGCATGAGGCAAGCCGGCGGGAGGGCGCCTTTGTCGCCATCAACTGCGCGGCCATCCCTGAAAATCTGCTGGAAGCCGAACTGTTTGGTCATGAGAAAGGCGCTTTCACCGGCGCGATCAAGACGACCGAAGGCAAGATCGAACAGGCCGAGGGCGGTACGCTGTTCCTCGACGAAGTCGGCGACATTCCCCTTCCGCTTCAGGTGAAGCTGCTTCGCTTCCTTCAGGAACGGGTGATCGAGCGCATCGGCGGACGGCGGGCAATCCCCGTCGACACGCGGATCGTTTGCGCGACCCACCAGAATTTGCAGTCGATGATCGGCGACGGCCGGTTCCGCGAGGACCTCTATTATCGCCTTGCAGAAATTGTCATCAAAATTCCGACGCTTGTGGAGCGCCCGGGGGATGCCGCGACGCTTGCCAAGCATTTCCTGATGCGCTTCGCCAAGGATATGAATCCCGCCGTTACCGGCTTCGCACCCGACGCGCTGTCCGCGATCGACCGCTGGACCTGGCCGGGCAATGTCCGCGAGCTTGAGAACCGGATGAAGCGCGCCGTCATCATGGCCGACGGCAAGCGGGTGACCGCGGCGGATCTCGACCTGCCGACGAGCGATGCGGAGGACGCCGACACGGACCTCATCAACCTGAAGGCTGTGCGCGAACGCGCGGACCGGCGGGCGATCCGCCGTGCCTTGTCGCGGACCGAAGGCAATATTTCCGGCGCGGCCAAGCTGTTGGGGATCAGCAGGCCGACTCTCTACGATCTGCTGAAACAATATGAGATGCAGGCCTGATCATGACGTTGCCCGATATGCGCCAAGCCTTTACGCGAAGCGAATGACTGACGACCGTATCGCCGATTCATTGGCCCGCATCGCTGCCGCGCTTGACCGGATGTCTCCGCCGGCCCCTGTCGCCGCCGATCCACGAAACGCCCCGGCCTATCTGTGGCATCAGGGCGTGCTTGTCCCGGCGCGGGCGTTCAATCCGCTGCCGCTCGACATGCTGACCGGCATCGATGCGCAGAAGGCGACGGTGTATGAAAATGCCCGGCGGCTGGCGGCCGGCCATGCCGCGCATGACGTGCTGCTGTGGGGATCGCGCGGCACCGGTAAGTCGGCGCTGGTCAAAAGCGTCGTTGGCGCGCTGCAGGCGGAAGGGGCGAACATCGCGCTGATCGCTGTCGAGCGGCTCGATACTCTGCCGGGCCTGTTCGGCGCGATCGAGTCGGTCGACCGCGCGTTCATCCTCTTCGTCGACGACATTGCGTTCGAGGGGAATGACGACAATGCGCGCGTCCTCCGCTCGTTGCTTGACGGCGGACCGGAAGCGCGCCCGTCCAACGCGCGACTGCACGTCACGTCCAACCGCCGTCACATCGTCGCGCGCGACATGGTGGAGCAGGAAAGCGCGATCAACCGGCGGGACGTGCTGGACGACCGGCTGGCGCTGGCCGATCGCTTCGGCCTCAGCGTCGGCTTCCACAACATCGATCAGGACGCTTATCTGCGCATGATCGAAAGCTATACCGCGCGCTTCGGCCTGCCCTTCGACGCGGCGGAAGCGGTGCAATGGGCAACGCAGCGCGGCAGCCGCTCGGGCCGTGTCGCCTGGCAATATGTCACCGAACTGGCGGGCCGCGCGAACAAGGAACTTTAGGAGGCGAGCGCCTCGACGCGTTCGGCAAGCTCGAGCCAGCGCATTTCCGCGGCGTCCTTTTCGTCGCGGGCGGTCTCGATCGCTTTCGTCAATGCCTCGAACCGCTTCGGGTCCTGCGCGTAGAGATTGGGATCGGCAAGCGCCGCCTCGTCCCGCGCGATCGCCGCCTCGATCTCCTCGATGCGCGCCGGAAGCAGATCGTAATCGCGCTGGTCCTTGTAGCTGAGTTTCGCTGAGGAGGTCCTGGGAGGTGGCACGGCAACCGGCTTGGCCGCCTTTTTCACTTCGACCTTGGGTGCGCGCTGTCTTTCCCAATCCTCATAGCCTCCGGCGACGATGTCCACCTTGCCGCTGCCGCCCAGCCCCAGCGTGACGGTTACGGTGCGGTCGAGGAAATCGCGGTCGTGGCTGACGATCAGCACCGTCCCGTCATAATCGCCGATGACTTCCTGCAGCAGATCGAGCGTCTCCAGGTCCAGGTCGTTGGTCGGCTCGTCCAGCACCAGCAGGTTGGATCGCCGTGCGAATTCGCGTGCCAGCAACAGGCGGGACCGTTCGCCGCCCGAAAGCGTACCCACGCGGGCATCGACGATATTCTCGTCGAACAGGAATTCCTTAAGATAGCCGACGATGTGCTTCTTGACGCCAAGCACCTCGATCCAGTCGCCGCCGTCCGCCAGCACGTCCCGCACCCGCTTTTCGGGCGCCATCAGGCTGCGCTGCTGGTCGATGATGACCCCGTCCAGCGTCTTCGCCAGTTTGACGGTGCCTTCGTCCGGCGCATATTCGCCGGTCAGCAGCTTCAGCAGCGTCGTCTTTCCCGCGCCGTTGCCGCCGACGATGCCGATCCGGTCGCCGCGCTGCACCTTGAACGTGAAGTCGCGGATGATGTCGCGGTCGCCGAACCGCTTGGTGACGCCGACCGCATCGATGACTGTCTTGGTCCGCACATCGTCGGTGCCGATCGCAAGGTTCGCCGCCCCTTGCGGACCGATCATCGCGGCACGGGCGGCCCGCATTTCCTTCAGCTTGGCAAGGCGCCCCTGGTTACGGCGGCGGCGGCCGGTGACGCCGCGCTGCAGCCAATGCTCCTCGATCTTCAGCCGCGCGTCGAGGCGGGAGGCGTTGCGCGCTTCCTCCTCATAGACCTTCTCCGTCCACGCCTCGAACCCGCCGAAGCCGATTTCCGCCCGACGGATCGAGCCGCGATCGAGCCACAGGGTCTGCTTGGTCAGGCGGGTGAGGAAGGTGCGGTCATGGCTGATCGCCACAAAGGCGCCGGTGTAGCGGCCGAGCCATTGTTCCAGCCAATCGATCGTCGCGATGTCCAGATGGTTGGTCGGCTCGTCGAGCAGCAGCACGTCCGGCTCCAGCGCCAGCGCCCGTGCGATCGCTGCCCGCCTGCGCTCGCCGCCCGATGCGGTCGCGGCCTCACGCGCCAGGTCGATGCCGATCCGATCGGCAATCGCCGCCACCTCATGCGCCGCGGGGGCATCGTCGCCCGACAGCGCATAATCGCCCAGCGTCGCATGGCCGCGAAGATCGGGCTCCTGCTCCAGCAGGATGACGCGGGTTCCGGGCACGATCGTCCTGCGGCCCTTGTCCGCCTCGATCCGTCCGGCGAGAAGCTTCAACAGGGTGGTCTTGCCCGCGCCGTTGCGGCCGATCAGCGCCAGCCGGTCGCGCGGGCCGATATGGATGTCCAGGCCCTGGAACAGCCAGCCGGAACCCTGGACGAGGCCAAGGTCTTCGTAGGAAAGAATGGGAGCGGACATGGCGGGCGCATAGGGTTTCCGCGCCGAACAGTCACCCCCTCATGCGTTGGATATGATTTCCACCGGCATTCATGACCTATTCAACGCATGATCGCTATGTCACAAGCCCATGCCGAAGATGAAGTACGCCCTGGTTCCTATTCTTTTCTCGCTGCTTGCCAGCGCGGTGCCGGTGCATGCCTGGGCCGATCAGCGATCCGATCGCCGGGAAAACGGGCGCGATCGCGGCCGGGACGATGACCGCGACCGCGGCGATCGCCGGGGAAATGGTCAGCGTGACGACGATCGCCGTGGCGATTATCGGCGTGGTGATCAGTATGAGGCCTATCAGGCCCGTCGCAGCGGAAACGTCATGTCGCTGCGCGACATCGAACGCCGGGTCGTCCCCAACATGCCCGGTGCTTCCTATCTGGGGCCGGAATTTGATCGGTCATCGGGCACCTATCGTCTGAAATTCATGCGTCGCGGCAATGTCACCTGGGTTGACATCGACGGCCGTACGGGCGCTGTGATAGGCCGTTCAGGTAACTGACACTGGTTTCAGGGTCCGGAAGAAGGGAATGCCATGCGCGTACTGATCGTCGAGGATGAGCCGAGCCTCGGCCAGCAGCTCCGCAACACGCTAGAGGGCGCGGGCTATGCCGTCGATCTCGCGACGGACGGAGAGGACGGACATTTCCTCGGATCGACCGAGAATTACGACGTCGTCGTGCTCGACCTTGGCCTGCCGGAGATCGACGGGCTGACCGTGCTCGATCGCTGGCGCAAGGAAGGCAAGGTCATGCCCGTGCTGGTGCTGACCGCGCGCGACAGCTGGTCGGACAAGGTGGCGGGGCTCGATGCGGGCGCCGACGATTACCTCGCCAAGCCTTTCCAGTCCGAAGAATTGATCGCCCGTCTGCGCGCGCTCATCCGCCGCGCCTCGGGCAATGCGAGTTCGGAATTGGTCGCGGGCGACGTCCGGCTGGATACCCGCAGCGGCAAGGTGACATTGGCCGGGGAGCCGGTGAAGCTGACCGCGCAGGAATATAAGCTGCTCAGCTACCTGCTCCACCACAAGGGCAAGGTCGTCAGCCGCACCGAGCTGATCGAGCATATCTACGATCAGGATTTCGACCGCGATTCGAACACGATCGAAGTGTTCGTGACGCGCATCCGCAAGAAACTCGGTCCCGATGTCATCACTACGATCCGCGGCCTCGGCTACAGTCTCGAAGACCCGGACGCCTGACATGGCCGACGCGCCGGAGACGCGCCCGGCGGCGGGCGCTGTCGAACCGGCGCCGCCGAAGGTGAGGCGGCCCCGAAACACGGGATCGCTCAGCCAGCGGATGATCGGCATCGCGGCGGTGTGGATCACGCTGCTGCTGCTGGGCGGGGGGCTGGCGCTCGACCGCGTGCTCAGCTCCGCGATCACGCGTAATTTCGACGACTCACTCGAATATGTGCTGACCGCGATGATCGCGTCCGCGGAAATCGGCCCGGGCGGAGAGGTGCTGCTCAACCGTCCGCTTGGCGATCAGCGTTTTCTGGAGCCTTATTCGGGGCTTTATTATCAGATCAGCGGCGCGGGCTTCGATCATTTCCGGTCCCGGTCATTGTGGGACCGCGCCCTTCAGGTCCATCCGTCCCACGGCGACATCGAAGTTCACAGCTACGACAGCAAGGAGTTCGAGGATCATCCCCTCCGCATCCTTGAACGGGACGTCCGCCTGCCGGGGTCGCCGGTGCAATGGCGATTCCAGGTCGCCCAGTCGCGTGAGTTGCTGGATGAGCAGATCAGCACGCTTCGCCGCACATTAGTGCGCAGCTTTGCTCTGTTGGCGCTTGGACTGATCCTGCTGGCGGCGCTGCAGACCCTCTACGGGCTATGGCCGCTGCGCAAGGTGCGGGAGGCGCTTGTCGCGATGCGATCGGGCCAGGCAAGTCGCGTCGACGTGCCCATGCCGATCGAAGTCACGCCGATGATCGAGGAGCTGAACGATCTTCTCGAACATAATGAGAAGCAGGCGGAGGAAGCGCGGCGGCATGCCGGAAACCTTGCCCATGCGCTGAAGACACCGCTCACGGTGATCATGAATGCCGCGACGGCCAAGGCGCCCGATCTGGCCGACACCGTGATCCGCGAGGCGACCACCATGCGGCGTCAGGTCGACCATCATCTTGCCCGTGCACGCGCGGTCGGGCGGCGCGGCAGCGCGCATAGCCGCGCGGAGGTCTGGCCCAGCCTGCAGGCGGTGGAGCGCGCGGTCGGGCGGCTCTACGGGCATGTCCGCCTCGACATAACGGGGGCAAAGGACGCGGCGGTCCATGTCGAGCGGCAGGATCTCGACGAGATGCTCGGCAACCTGATCGAGAACGCTGCCAAATATGGCGGCGGCAGCGTCTTCGTCACCGTCGTTACCGAGGCGGGCTATGTCGAATTCCAGATCGAGGATGATGGGCGCGGCATTCCGGAGGAGGAGCGGCAGCGCATTTTCGATCGCGGCGCCCGCCTCGACACCAGCAAGCCCGGCACCGGTCTTGGCCTCGGCATCGTCCGCGATGTCGCTGAAATCTATGAAGGTACGGTGTCGCTTGAAGAAAGCGAGGACCTGGGCGGCCTCCTCGTCCGTCTGCGCCTGCCTGCGGCTTCCTGATCCGCCCGATCAGCCTTCGGAGCTGCGCAGCTTCTCGTGGTGGCGAATCACTTCGTCGATGATGAATCGGAGGAATTTTTCGGAGAATTCGGGGTCGAGCTTCGCCGTTTCCGCCAGCGAACGCAGCCGTTCGATCTGCCGTTCCTCACGCCCCGGATCGGCCGGCGGCATGCCGGTTTCCGCCTTGTAGCGCCCGACTTCCTGAGTGATCTTGAATCGCTCGGCCAGCATGAAAACGAGCGCCGCATCGATATTGTCGATGCTCTCGCGATATCGCTTCAGTCGGTCGTCGTTCATGCGAATCCTCTCAAGTTGCCCTCCTTTCGACGTTGATGCGTTCTTGTGCAAGGGCTTGGCGCTTGCCTTTGGCTGTCGGGAGCGTACATCGGCGCGATGACCGCCACCGTCCATCAGCTGTCAAAGCGCCGCGCGCCTTCGCTCGATCCGATGATGAGCCTGGTCGCGCACGACATGAACAGCGTCAACGCCGTGATCCTGGACCGGATGCAGTCGGACATTCCGTTGATCCCGGAACTCGCCGGTCATCTGATCGCGGGCGGCGGCAAGCGGATGCGGCCGATGCTGACGCTCGCCTGCGCCAGGCTGCTCGACTATCCGGGCACACGCCACCACAAGCTGGCCGCGTCGGTCGAATTCATCCACACTGCAACGCTGCTGCACGACGATGTCGTTGACGGGTCCGATCTGCGCCGCGGCCGGCGGACAGCCAACATCATCTGGGGCAATCCGGCAAGCGTGCTGGTCGGCGATTTCCTGTTCAGCCGCTCGTTCGAGCTGATGGTGGAGGACGGCAGCCTGAAGGTGCTGAAGATCCTTTCGAACGCCAGCGCCGTGATTGCGGAGGGCGAGGTGAACCAGCTCACCGCCCAGCGCCAGATCAATACGAGCGAGGAACGCTATCTCGAGATCATCGGCGCCAAGACCGCCGCGCTCTTTGCTGCCGCCTGCAGGATCGCGGCGGTGGTGGCCGAACGCAGCGAGGCGGAAGAGCTGGCGCTCGACGCCTATGGCCGCAATCTCGGCATTGCCTTCCAGCTTGTCGACGACGCGATCGACTATGTGTCGGATGCGGAGACGATGGGGAAGGACATCGGCGACGATTTCCGTGACGGCAAAGTGACCCTGCCGGTCATCCTCGCCCATGCGCGGGGCAGCGATGCGGACAAGAAGTTCTGGCGCGACGCGATGATGGGGCATCGCGTTTCCGATACCGATCTCGCGCACGCACTGGGCCTGCTCCGCGAAACCGGCGCGATCGACGACACGCTCGCCCGCGCCCGCCACTATGGCCAGCGCGCGATCGACGCGCTAGGCGGCTTCTGCGGCACCCAAGCCAAGGCCGCGCTGGTCGAAGCAGTCGAATTCGCGGTGGCGCGGGCGTACTGAGTTCGTTCGTGCAGCCGATCGATATTGCGATCGCCGGTTGTGGACCCTGCGGTCTCATGGCGGCATTGCTGCTGATCGAGGATGGACATCGCGTCACGATCTTCGAGCGTTTCGATACACCCAGTCCGGTAGGATCGGGCCTGATCCTTCAGCCGACTGGCCTTGCCGTTTTTGCCAAACTTGCACTCGATCGCGCGGTGACTACCCACGGTGCCAGGATTGACCGTCTGTTCGGCCGAGCGGGAAGCGATGGGCCTGTGGTGCTCGACGTTCGCTATAAGGCGCTTGCGCAACCCGATACGACCGGCATCGGCCTGCATCGGGCAAGGTTGTTCGCGATACTGCATGATGCCGCCCAGGTGGCCGGCATCGCGATCGAAACCGGACGGACAGTAATCGGCACAGAGCTGATTTCAGGCGGACTGCGTCATATTATTTTCGCGGATGGCGGGACCAGTGGTCCTTTCGATCTTGTGATTGATGCGCTCGGTACGCGCTCCCCGTTGGTCCTCGCGACAGGTCGGGAACTGAACTACGGGGCCCTCTGGGCCAATGTAGACTGGGTTGATAATGCCGGATTCGACGGTGCCGCATTGGAGCAGCGCTATCACCGGGCAAGCGTGATGGCTGGCGTGCTGCCGATCGGTACAGTGCCCGGGCGAGATGCGCGACAGGCCGCTTTGTTCTGGTCATTGCGAGCTGATCGATTGCATGCCTGGCGGAAAGCGGGCGTCGATGCCTGGAAGGCTGACGTCGGGGCTTTTTGGCCGATGCTGTGGCCGTTACTCGATCAGATCGCGTCATGCGACCAGCTGACTTTTGCGCGCTATGTCCATCGCACCTTGCCTGCTCCCGCCGCACCCGGCCTGATCCACTTGGGCGATTCATGGCATTCCACAAGTCCGCAGCTTGGCCAAGGTGCCAATATGGCCATGCTCGATGCCTGGGCCCTGGCGACTTCGCTGAAAATCCACCGGACGGTAGCCGATGCCATTGGGTGGGCTGTCTGGCTCAGGCGCGGGCATGTTGGCTTCTACCAGCTTTTGAGCCGCCTTTTCACGCCCGTCTACCAATCCGACGGTTCCTTTCTGCCGCTGCTGCGCGATCACTTGGCCGGGCCGCTTTCGAAAACTTGGCCGGCGACGCGTATACTTGCCGCGATGGTTGCTGGTACGCTGGGAAATCCCATTGGTCGGCTCGGGCTCGATGGCTGATCTCCCGATTCACGCCGTCCTGCCGGACCTTCTAGCGGTACTTGATGCAGGCCCCAATGCCGTCCTTATCGCGCCGCCCGGTGCCGGCAAGACGACGGCCGTCGCGCCGGCCTTGCTCGATCGGCCGTGGTGTAGCGGGCAGATCCTGCTTCTTTCTCCCCGGCGTCTGGCTGCGCGTGCGGCGGCTGAACGGATGGCGACGCTTGCGGGCGAGCCTGTTGGACGGACGATCGGCTATGCGACCCGGCTGGACAGCAAGCTGTCGGCGGACACCCGCATCCTCGTTCTGACCGAGGGAATCTTCCGGAACCGGATCCAGACCGATCCAGAGCTATCCGGCGTCTCCGCCGTGCTGTTCGATGAAGTACACGAGAGGAGTCTGGACAGCGATTTCGGGCTTGCGCTGGCGCTTGACGCGCAAAGCGCGCTTCGGCCCGACCTTCGATTGGTGGCGATGTCGGCGACATTGGATGGAACGCGCTTCCTGTCGCTGATGGAAGGCGCACGCCTGATCCAGTCCGAAGGGCGGAGCCATCCGCTGGAGCTTCGCCATGTCGGGCGTCAGGCCGAGGCACGAATCGAGGACATGGTGGCGGCCACCATCCGCCGCGCATTGGCGGAGGAGCAGGGTGGGCTGCTCGCCTTCCTGCCCGGCGTGGCGGAGATCGAGCGGACGGCGGAGCGGCTGACCAGCCTGCCTGCCGATGTTGATCTGCACCGCCTGCACGGCACGCTCGATCCGGCGGACCAGCGGGCCGCGATTGCTCCGGCCCCTGCTGGCCGTCGCAAGCTGGTGCTGGCGACGTCGATCGCGGAGACCAGCCTGACACTCGATGGCGTCCGCATTGTCGTGGATTCCGGTCTCGCACGCCGGCCGCGCTATGATCGGGCGGCGGGGATGACCCGGCTCGTCACCGAACGGGCAAGCCAGGCGGCGGTGACGCAGCGCGCCGGTCGCGCGGCCCGCCAGTCGCCGGGGGTCGCCTATCGGCTGTGGGAGGAAGCGGCGACCGCCGGCCTGCTGCCCTTCGATCCGCCCGAGATATTGGAGGCGGACCTGTCGCCGCTGCTGCTCGATTGCGCGATCTGGGGCCTGGCCGATCCACGCTCGCTGCGCTGGATCGATCCGCCGCCCGAAGCCGCCTTGGCCGAAGCGCGGCGGCGTCTCGATGTGCTCGATGCCATCGATGCCGATGGCCGCCCGACGGCGCACGGCCGCGCCGTCGCCGCGCTGCCCCTGCCGCCGCGGCTTGCCCATATGCTGATTGCAGCATCGGCGCGGGGGTGGGGGCGGACCGCAGCCGACGCCGCCGTTCTGCTCAGCGAGCGCGGCCTGGGCGGCAATGATGCCGATCTGGAAGTCCGCGTCCGCCGCTGGGCGAGCGAGCGTGGCCGCCGCGCCGAGGCTGCCCGCCGCCTGGCGGATCGCTGGCTGCGCATAGCTGCTTCCGGCAAGCAAGGCAGCGGAGAGATCGGCGCGTGCCTTGCTTTGGCTTTCCCCGACCGCGTGGCGAAACGGCGGGGCGGCGATGGCGCGGACTGGATCAGCGTCGGCGGACGCGGGTTCAAGCTTGATCCGGCGTCTCCTTTGGCGCGCGCGGACTGGCTTGCCGTCGCGGAGACGCAGGGGTCGGCTGCCGGTGCGCGAATCCTGTCCGCCGCGCCGATCGATCTCGCCACGGTCGAGGATCTGTTCGGCGACCGGATCGAGGTTCGTCGCCAGACCGCCTTCGATCCCGAAACCGGCGGCGTCTCTACGACCCGGGAAAGGCGACTCGGGGCGATCGTGCTGGCGAAGGGACCGGACGACCGCCCCGACCCCGATGCCATTGCCGCCGCCCTGATGGATGGCGTTCGCGCCGGGGGGCTCGACCTGCTGCCATGGTCCGACGCGGCGATCATGCTCCGCCTTCGCGCCGATTTCGCCGCGCGGCAGGGTGGGGCAATTCCCGATCTGTCCGACGCCGCGCTGACCGCCTCGCTCGATGACTGGTTGCCGCCTTTGGTGGCGGGGCGACGAAAACTGGCGGACATTCCCCCGGGCGAACTCACAGGCGCGCTCGAAGGGATGCTTGGCTGGGATGGGCGACAGGTGATCGACCGGCTGGCGCCCGCACAGTTCACCTCGCCTGCAGGCAGCAACCACGCGATCGACTATGGCGCGGATGGTGGCCCGAAGGTGGAGCTGCGCGTTCAGGCGCTGTTCGGCCTCGCGCGGCATCCAACCGTCGGCAACGGCGCTGTACCGCTGGTGCTGAGCCTGACTTCGCCCGCCGGCCGGCCGATTCAGACGACGCGCGATCTGCCGGGGTTCTGGTCGGGAAGCTGGTCGGCCGTCGCAAAGGAAATGCGCGGACGCTATCCGCGCCACCCCTGGCCCGACGATCCCGCCTCAGCTGCGGCGACGCTCAGGACCAAGCGGGCCGACGCACGCTCTTGACGGCACCGCCCCTGCTGCGGCATCGCCCGGCCGACGGATCGGAGATTTCGGAAAATGGCCGCGCGTATCTATCAGCGGATGAAGAACGCCATGCAGTCGGGACGGGCACGGACCGATCAATGGATCATTGATTTCACGCCGACCGAGGCGAAGCAGCCGGACCCGCTGACCGGCTGGGCAGGGTCTGGCGACATGAAGCAGCAGCTTCGCCTGAGCTTCCCGACGCTGGAGGCGGCCAAGGCCTATGCGGAGCGCGAGGGCATTGCCTATCACGTCCTGCCGGCGCCGGAACGGAAGCTGAAGCTGCAGGCCTATTCGGACAATTTCCGGTAAAATTACTTCGCCGCGAGAATCTCGCTCGCGAGCAGAAGCAGCAGCTTCACATCCATCACCACGCCTTCATCCCGCTTGCGGGCGATGAAGGCTGCGACGTCCGCCAACGGAATGCGGTGGACGATCAGATTCTCATCCTCCACGCCCCCGCCCGCGCCGACCTTTTCAAGGTCTTCCGCGCGGACCAGCGTGAAGGTTTCCGACACCATGCCCGGTGATGAGGCGAAACGGCCGATGAGCGTCAGCCGCCCGGCACGATAGCCGGTTTCTTCCTCCAGCTCCCGCGCGGCGGCGGTGCGGATCGATTCCCCGGCGCTGTCGTCCCCCACCAGCCCGGCCGGCAACTCAAGACACCACGCATCCAGCGGCACGCGATACTGCTCGACCAGCAGAACGTGACCATCGTCGATCGCGACGATCACCGCCGCTTCGATGCCGCGCGCGCGGCCGACATATTCCCATTTCCCCTGGCGTTTGGTCGTGATGAAACGACCCTGCCAGACGATCTCCTCAATCGAGTCTCTCACAGTTCGATCAGCCTGTCCGGAAGTTCATTGGGGTTGTCGCCCTGGTGAGGGAAACGTTCGTGGAGAATGATGCCGACCTGGGTCACGGCCGCCGCCATGCCCTCGGCCACACGGCCGGCGCGAACTTCGTCGATCAGCGCGACCATCGCATCTCCCCAGATTTCCGGTGCCACCTTTGCGTGGATCGCCTCGTCAGCGACGATTTCGGCGACATGCTCGCCCATCGACAGGTAGATCAGGATGCCGGTGCGCCCGCGCGTCCGTCGTTCGGCGCCGACCTTGAAGAAGGCGATGGCCCGTCTGCGCACCCGCCGTTCGCGCGTGGCGTGCGGCGTCAGCGCCAGGCGAAGCGGCATCCAGGCCAGAAGATAGCGCACGGCCAGGAAGACGATCGTCATCGTGACGAACAGGCCGAGCAGGATCACCGACAGTTCCGGCTCGCCGGTCCAGCCATTCATGAAACGGTCGAGGATCACTGCAAGCCAGTGGGGAAACAGGCCAAGCAGCGCCGGTACAAGCAGCATGGCCGCAATCGCATAATGCAGGCCGACATCATGATAGGAATCGGACCGGTCGGTGATGATCGTCACGATCTCCCCATCGGTGCTCTTTTCGGCCGCTGCAACGGCATCGCTGACCAGCTGATGTTCTGCTTCGGAAAGGCGCGTTGTCACCATCCGCCCGATGCGCCTCCGCCGCCAAATCCGCCGCCGCCACCGCCGAAGCCGCCACCGCCCCAGCCGCCACTTCCGCCACCCCAGCCGCCGCCGAGGCCAGGGCCCCAGATGACGACGGGTCCACGCCCGCGCCGATGCCGGCGGCCGCGTCCGCCACCGAACAGCATTGGTCCAATGATGAACATCAGCACGATGATCCAGAAGATGATGATCGGCCAGCCGTTGCCCTGGCTTCGCTTTTCCTGTGCGGCAAGAATTTGCGCCGATCGTGCCTGCGCCTCATCCTCGGGCAGGCGGAGCTGCTCGATCAGCGCATCCGTGCCGGCGATGATGCCGCCGGCCATGTCGCCCTCGCGGAAACGGGGTAGGATCTGCGTCTGGATGATGACGGACGACAGCGCGTCGGTCAGGATCGGTTCCAGTCCGTAGCCGACCTCGACACGAACGCGCCGTTCGTTGGGCGCCACCAGCAGGATCACGCCGTCATTGCGTTCCGCGCTGCCGATTCCCCAGGTCCGGCCGAGACGATAGCCGTAATCCTGCTCGTCATAGCCCTCCAGGCTCGGAATGGTCGCGACCACCAGTTGGCGGCCGGTCGTCGTCTCCAACCCTTCCAGCTTTGACGTCAACGCCGCTTCCTGCGCGGGATCGAGCAGGTTTGCCGCATCGACGACCCGGCCGGTGAGTGGTGGGAACTGCTGCGCGTGGGCGGGGAAGGCCACAAACAGCAACAGGAACGCCATGACCAGCCACAGCCCACCCCCGCGCTGAAAGGGGGAGGGCTTCGACACGCTCAGCCCGGACGGGGTGGGGGACATGAAGAAAAATTCCGGTTTGATCGATCAGCTCTTCGTGCCGAAATCGACGGTTGGGGCGCGGTCGGCATTGGGCGCAGTCGCCTCGAACGGCGTCAGCGGCTTGGCACCGTGGACCAGCTTCGCGCCGATCATCTCGGGGAAGGTGCGGATGCGGGTATTATAGTCGCGCACGGCCTCGTTATAGTCGCGCAGCGAGATGGCGATGCGGTTCTCGGTCCCTTCCAGCTGCGACTGGAGCGCCAGGAAATTCTGGTTCGATTTCAGGTCCGGATAGGCCTCGACCGTCGCCAGCAGGCGGCCGAGCGAGGTGCTGAGCGCGCCCTGCGCCGCCTGGAATTGCTGAACGGCCTGCGGGTCGCTCAGCTGATCGGCATTCAGCTGCACGGATGTCGCCTTTGCACGGGCCTCGACCACGTCGGTCAATACGGTGCGTTCCTGTTCGGCATAGCCCTTCACCGTTTCGACGAGATTGGGGATCAGATCGGCCCGGCGCTGGTAGTTCACCTGCACGTCCGCCCAGCGGGCCTTGGCGGTTTCTTCCGCTGTCGGGATACTGTTGATGCCGCATGCGGACACCGAGAGCGCGAGAACGGGGGCCGACAATGCGGCGATCAGGCGACGATCCATGGTCATTGACGACATCCTCCGGGCAAGAAGTGTGTTGCGCGCTAAATACAGCACGCTGTCTTTTGCCGCAATCATCCTTCCACCTTGCAATCCGGCGCCAGACGCAGGACAGCTAGCATCCTCCCGACGCGAAAGGAGAGATCATGTTCAAGGAATTCAAGGCATTCATCGCCCGCGGCAATGTGCTTGACCTGGCCGTTGCCGTGGTCATCGGCGCAGCTTTCGCAACGATCACCAAATCACTGACGGATGACATCATCATGCCGGTGGTGGGTGCGATTTTTGGTGGGCTGGATTTTTCGGGGTATTTCCTGCGGCTTGGGCCCGTGCCTGAAAACTATGCCGGTTCCCTTTCCAGCTATGCACAGCTGAAGGCCGCCGGCGTGCCGTTGTTCGGCTGGGGCCAGTTCCTGACGGTCGTGCTCAACTTCCTGATCCTGGCTTTCATCATCTTCCTGATCGTGAAGGCGGCAAATCGGATGCAGCTCAGCAAGACGCTCGAAGATGCCGCTCCGGCGGAGGAAGTGGTTCTGCTGCGTGAAATCCGCGATTCGCTGAAGCAGGGAAGGGGCTGATCGGCCCGTTCTCTTTTCATTCAGGGAAAAGCGCTTATATCTCTTGGTGCCGGATTCGTCCGGCTATGGCGATAAATGATGCCGTGAAATAGATGCAGCGGACCCGGGGGCAGTACCCGGCGGCTCCACCAGGATCAGCGGCGGCGCTGATCCTGACGGGGCCGAACCAGGATCGACGTGTGTTGAAAGACGGTGTTTTTGCCCGGCCTGATTGAGCCGTAAAACCGATCAAAACCACAAGTGCCAACGATAACGAAGCACTCGCAATCGCCGCGTAACCCCAATCCTTCGGGGATAAGGTTACAAAGCTAAGCGCGGTCCGGGCCGCACCGGGCAACAGAAGCGGACTCCAGCGGTTTGGGGGGCACCGGGCAACAGAAGCCCCCCACTTCATCCCCCATTCTCCATCGCCCTGCCGCATTTCGGGAACCCTCCGTGTGCGTCGTCCATTCGCTTTGGACGCCGGACCATCCCGTCCTGCGGCAAACAGGGATGACGATATGAATGTCATGCTGAAAAGTGCCGGCCTTGCCGGTCTGCTTGCCTTGGCCGCCTGCGGTGGCAGCGGCGACGACAAGCTGGGTGATGCGGCCGCCGACATGGCGGACAATCAGGCCGATACGCTCGACCGCCAGGCAGAGGCGATGCCGAACGAGCTGGACGAAGAGGCGCTTCACAATCAGGCCGATGCCGTCCGCGAGGAAGGCGAAATGCGCGAAGAGGCGATCGATGATTCGGATATCAATGCGAGCGCGATGACCAATGCGCAGCGCAACGAAATGATAAACGGGAATTAACAGGCGGTTCGGCGCGGCCGCGAAACTGTCCGTCCTGTGCCGTCGCTTAGGGGCTTGCCGAAAAAAATTGGTCAGCCATGATGTCATGAACCTGAAACATTTCTAGAGCGTTTCGGGTCGCAGAAGTCGGCGTTTCTCCCCCGAGGCGCCGGCTTTTGCTTTGTCCGGCGCAACTGCCTGGAACAAAAGAAAAGGGGCCGAAAGGCCCCTTTTCCATGTCCGTTCTGACCGGAAAGATCAGTCGTCGTCGCGCGTCAGAAAGGCGGGCGCGAATTCGGGCGCGGGCCCGTCATCATTGCCGCCTTCACGTTCGCGACGCGGGCCACGGTCGCCCCGGGGACCACGGTCGCGGCCGCCACGACCCCGATCGCCATCGCGACGCGGGCCACGATCACCGCGATCACCACGGTCGCTCCGCTCGCCGCGGGGGCGTTCTTCGCGGGGCGGACGGGTATCTTCCAGCTCGGCACCGGTTTCCTGATCGACGACGCGCATCGACAGGCGAACCTTGCCGCGCGGATCGATCTCCAGCACCTTCACCTTCACTTCCTGCCCTTCGGACAGGACGTCGGCGACCTTCTCGACACGTTCATTGCGAATTTCGGAGACGTGGACGAGGCCGTCCTTGCCGCCCATGAAGTTCACGAAGGCGCCGAAATCGACCAGGTTCACGACCTTGCCGTTATAGATCTTGCCGACTTCCGGTTCTTCGACGATGCCGAGGATCCACTTCTTGGCGGCTTCGATCTGCGACAGGTCGGACGAGCTGATCTTGATCACGCCTTCGTCGTCGATGTCGACCTTGGCACCGGTTTCCGCGACGATCTCGCGGATCACCTTGCCGCCGGTGCCGATCACTTCACGGATCTTCGACTTGTCGATGGTGATCGTCTCGATCCGCGGCGCGTGGGCGGACAGCTCCTCGCGGGTGTGGTCCAGCGCCTTGGCCATTTCGCCCAGGATGTGCGCACGGCCTTCCGCAGCCTGCTTCAGCGCCTGCTTCATGATCTCTTCGGTGATGCCGGCGATCTTGATGTCCATCTGCATCGTGGTGATGCCTTCGGACGTGCCCGCAACCTTGAAATCCATGTCACCCAGGTGATCTTCGTCACCCAGGATGTCGCTGATGACCGCGAAATCCTTACCCTCAAGGATCAGGCCCATGGCGATGCCCGACACCGGGCGCTTCAGCGGAACGCCTGCGTCCATCATCGACAGCGAACCACCGCACACCGTCGCCATCGACGACGAGCCGTTGGACTCGGTGATGTCGGAGAGAACGCGGATCGTGTAGGGAAAATCCTCCTTGGTGGGCAGCACGGGGTGCAGCGCACGCCATGCCAGCTTGCCGTGGCCGACTTCGCGACGGCCCGGCGCACCAAAGCGGCCCACTTCGCCGACCGAATAGGGCGGGAAGTTATAGTGCAGCATGAAGTGCTGGTACGACAGGCCGGTCAGGCCGTCGATCATCTGCTCGGCATCCTTGGTGCCAAGCGTGGTGGTGCAGATCGACTGCGTCTCACCGCGCGTGAACAGCGCCGAACCGTGCGTGCGGGGCAGGAAGCCCACGATCGCTTCGATCGGGCGGATCTGCGTGGTGTTGCGGCCGTCGATGCGCTGGCCATCCTTCAGGATCGCGGTACGGACAATCTCGGCCTCAAGCTTCTTGACGAGCTTCGATGCGGCCATCTGGTCCTGCGGGGTCGCGTCGGCAAACGCTTCCTTCGCCTTGGCGCGGGCTTCGTTCAGCGCGTTCGAGCGGGCCGACTTGTCGGTCAGCTTGTAGGCGGCGGCGATGTCCTTGCCGATCAGCTTCTTCAGCTTGTCCTTGGCAGCCGAAAGATCGGCCTGGGCAGCCATCGGCCACGGCTCCTTGGCGGCCTGTTCAGCCAGCTTGATGATCGCGTCGATCACGGACTGGATACCGCGATGCGCGAACATGACGGCGCCGAGCATGACGTCCTCGGAAAGCTCCTTGGCTTCCGATTCCACCATCATCACCGCGTCGTGCGTGCCGGCGACGACCAGATCGAGGTCACCCGCTTCGACTTGTTCGTCGGTCGGGTTCAGGATGTACTCGCCATCGATATAACCAACGCGCGCCGCGCCGATCGGGCCCATGAAAGGCACGCCGGACAGGGTGAGCGCGGCCGAAGCTGCGACCATTGCCAGGATATCGGGCTCGTTCTCGCCGTCATACGACAGAACCTGCGCGATCACGTTGATCTCGTTGTAGAACCCTTCCGGGAACAGCGGACGGATCGGGCGATCGATGAGACGGGAAACCAGCGTTTCCTTCTCGGTCGCGCCGCGCTCGCGCTTGAAGAAGCCGCCCGGGATGCGCCCGGCAGCCGAATATTTTTCCTGATAGTGAACGGTGAGCGGGAAGAAATCCTGCCCTTCCTTCACGCTGCGCGCGGCCGTGACGGCGCAAAGCACAACGGTTTCGCCGAGGGTCGCGAGAACCGCGCCATCAGCCTGACGGGCAACGCGGCCCGTTTCGAGTGTCAGGGTTTGTCCGCCCCACTCGATTTCCACTTTCTTCATGTTGAACATCATTTTTCCTTACATCCGGCGGCCCTATGCCTGCCGGTGCCTGTAGAGGGCCGGAATGGCCCCTGTAGACAGGGCTCTCTTGTCCCCGTCGCCGGCCCGCCGCGCCGGATTGCGCGGATGCCGGATAGCGAAACGGCCCCGTCGCCGGGGCCGTTCATGTTACTTGCGAAGGCCCAGCTTCGCGATCAGATCGTTGTAACGCTGCGCGTCCTTCTTCTTAAGATAGTCGAGAAGGCTGCGCCGGTTGTTGACCATCATCAGCAGGCCGCGGCGCGAATGGTTGTCCTTGGCATGCGTCTTGAAATGCTCGGTCAGATTGGCGATCCGCTCGGTCAGGATCGAGATCTGCACCTCGGGGCTGCCGGTGTCGCCCTCGGCCCGGGCATGTTCCTTGATGAGTGCTTCCTTGCGCTCGGCAGTGATCGTCATAAACTTTTTCCCTCGACATCCCGTTACAGGTTGAAGCCGCGCACCACCCGGACACCATCGTCCGAAACATCCACCAGGGCGACCGGCGCATCGCGGTCGGTCGCAAGGTGGAGGCCGTGCTGTGCGGCGATCCCGACCAAGACCCGCCCCTGACGGAGCAGCCCTGCCTGATCGGGGGTGACGGCAAGGACCGGGATGTCGTCCAGTCCGGCCGTCAACGGCAGGCAAATGCCTTCAAGGGCGCGCCCATGCCCCAGTTCCGCCAGCATGTCCAGTGAAATAGCGGATTCAAGCGTGAACGGCCCGGCCTTGATCCGGCGGAGCATGGTGACATGTCCCACCGTTCCAAGGGTCCTTGCGATGTCCCGGGCAAGGCTGCGGATATAGGTGCCCTTGCTGACATGGGCAGTCAGCGTGATTTCTTCCAGACCGTTCGCGTCGGGCGAAGTCGAGATAGACTGCTCGGGACAAACGGAAATCGAATGGATGACGATCGCCCGGGCCTTCAGCGCCACCTCTTCGCCCGCGCGGGCTAGGTCATAGGCACGCTCGCCATCGACCTTCAGCGCGGAATAGGCAGGCGGAACCTGTTCGATCGGGCCGGTGAAGTCGGGCAGGGCCGCATCGACATCGGCCAATGTCGGCCGAACATCGGATGTCTCGATCACCCGGCCTTCCAGGTCAAGCGTATCTGTCTCCACCCCGAAACCGATCGTGAATTCATAGATCTTGTCGCTGTCCAGCATCCGCCCGGCCAGCTTGGTCGCCTCGCCAAGCGCCACGGGCAGCACTCCCGACGCCAACGGATCGAGCGTCCCGCCATGGCCGACTTTCGCCTTGGCATATCCGCCGGTGCGCAGGGCGCGCTTCACGGCGGACACGACCTGAGTCGATCCGGGCCCGACCGGCTTGTCGATGATGATCCAGCCATTCATGCCGCGCCCTTAGGGCAGGATGCGGCGCGGGGCCACACTCAGTCCTTGTTGTCCTTCATCTTGCCGCGCTTGGCCTTGGAGGCCGGCGCTTCCGCCCGGACTAAGCTGGTCAGCGGGCAGGTACGCCCTTCGACTCTGATCTGCGAGAAGCGGTCCAGCGTGCCTGAAGGCGATGTGACGAAGGCGATTCCATTTGCGAAGTCCAGGCCCTGGCAGCGGCCGAGCGTTTTGGCGCGATACCATTTGCCGGCCGAATCCTGGATCAGCAGCGCACTGTCGCCCTCGGGGCTGTAGTCGCGGATGCCGGTCGTGTTCGCGAAGGGAATCGTCGCATCCTTCCCGATCTCGCCTGCCTTGGACTGCGAATCCGCCTGCGCCTGTACGGGAGGGGCAAGAAAAGCGGCGGCAAAAGCCGCAGCGATCATGACTTTGTAGGACATGTCCCCGCTCCTAAGCCATTCGGGCTTAACGAAGGCTGAGCGTGCGGGCCGCTATCTCATTTGCTCGCGATAATGCCTGCGGCAAAGCGCTACATAACGGTCGTTGCCGCCGATCTCGGTCTGGTCGCCGCTTCGAACCGCCTTTCCTTCCGCATCGACACGCAGATTCATCGTTGCCTTGCGGCCGCAGGCGCAGATCGCCTTCAATTCGATCAGCGAGTCGGCGATGCCCAGCAACGCCGCGCTCCCTTCGAACAGCTCCGCCCGGAAATCGGTCCGCAGGCCATAGGCGAGGACCGGAATGTTCATCTCGTCACAGATGTCGGCAAGTTGCCATACCTGCGCGCGGGTCAGGAACTGCGCCTCATCGACAAGCACGCAGCTGAGCGGAGTCAGCGCGTGCTGCGCCTCGACTTCCTTCCGGATATCCATGCTCGCGTCGAAACTCACCGCTGGTGCTTCAAGCCCGATACGTGACGTGATCCGGCCCGGCGCATAACGGTTATCGACGGCGGCGGTGAACAGCATCGTCGCCATGCCGCGCTCGCGATAGTTGAAGCTGGATTGAAGCAGTGTCGTCGATTTCCCGGCGTTCATCGACGCATAGTAGAAATAGAGCTTGGCCATCTACGCCCCGTGGACCATCAGGATCGCCGGGCCTTCGTCCGTCTCCACGACATCGTCGCCGACGAAGCCCGCTTTCGCATAGGCACGGCGGGCGCGGTGGTTGTCCACGTCCGGATCGATCACGACCATCGGTGCGCCATCACGCTTCAATTGCTCGGCAAGCAGGCGAAGGAATTTCGGCCCATGGCCCCCGCCCAGCATGTCAGGCTCCCCGATCAGCGGATCGATCGCCCGCGCTTCTGCGGGAAGATGAGCGAGATGCGGCTGGGGCCAGCCATGAACGCGGCAGTGCTGGACATAGGCGAAGGGCCGACCGTCCAGCGAGACGATCAGCATCGTCATCCGGCTATCGTCCAGGTCGTCGCGCAACAGCGCTTCCTGTTCGTCGGGGTCGCCCCACCAGCGTCTGACTTCGGGCGTTTCCAGCCACCGCCGGAGCATGGGAAGGTCGTCCCGCGCCGCCGGGCGGAAGCGATAGCCTTCAGTCGAGGTCACGCGCGACCTTAGGATCGCGGAGCAGCGCATCGATATGGCTGCCCTCGTCGAAACTTTCGTCGAGCAGGAATTTCAACCGGGCGGCGTAACGCGTGTTGACGCGCCGGGCGACCTCGCCCTGCAGATAGGCGGTGTTGGTGCGCAGTGCCCTCAACACCGCTTCCTCATTGTTGCCGAGCAGCGGTTTCACGAAAGCGGTAGCGTGGCGCAGATCCGGCGACATGCGTACTTCGGTGACGGAAACCATGTGCGCGGCCAGCGTGTCGTCGTGCACGTCGCCGCGCATCAGAATGTCGCTGAGCGCATGGCGCACCTGCTCGCCGACGCGAAGCAAGCGAACCGAGCGGTTTTCAGGTGTGGCGCCTGGCATGGTCTTCCTTTCACCCTCTCCTCGAAGGGAGAGGGTCAGAGCCATTAAAGCGTGCGTTCACGCATCTCGACTTCGAAGGTTTCGAGATAGTCGCCCGGCTTGATGTCCGTATGGCTGAGGAAGGTCACGCCGCATTCCAAGCCGGCGCGCACTTCGGCCACATCATCCTTGAAGCGACGCAGCGACGCGATCTCGCCATTGTAGATGATGACGTCGTCGCGCGTGATGCGTGCCTTGAGCGCCTTGCGGATGAAGCCTTCGGTGACGAGCAGGCCCGCCGCCTTGCCATGCTTGCCGGCCGAGAACACCTCGCGCACCTCTGCACGGCCCACGACCGTCTCGAACGCTTCCGGACCCAGCTGTCCGGCCATGCCGGCGCGGATCTCATCGGTCAGGTGATAGATCACGTCGTAATATTTCAACGCGACATGATCCCGCGTGGCGAACTCGCGTGCCTTGGCATTGGCGCGAACGTTGAAGCCGATGATCGGCGCACCACTGGCGGCTGCCAACGTCACGTCGCTCTCGGTGATGCCACCGACACCCGAATGGAGGATGCGGACGCGGATATCGTCGGTCGACAGCTTGTTCAGGCTGCCGACGATCGCCTCGACCGACCCTTGTGTGTCGGCCTTGATGACCAGCGGATATTCCTGCGCCTGCTTGGCCTTGAGCGCGGTGAACATGCTTTCAAGGCTGGCCGGCGCCTGCGTCGTACGCTTCTGCGTGATGACGCCCTGGCGATAGGCCGCGACTTCACGCGCACGGGCTTCGTTCTCGACCACGGACAAGGGGTCACCCGCCTGTGGGACACCCGACAGGCCAAGCACCTCGACCGGTGTGGACGGGCCGGCTTCCTTGACGTTGCGACCCTTGTCGTCGATCAACGCGCGGACCTTGCCGCTCTCTGCGCCGACGACGAAGATGTCGCCCACGCGCAGCGTGCCGCGACGGACCAGAATGGTCGCGACAGGGCCACGGCCCTTGTCCAGTTGCGCCTCGACGACCGTTCCCTCGGCGGGACGGTCAGGATTGGCACGCAGCTCAAGCAATTCTGCCTGGATTGCGATCTTCTCGGCCAGGGTATCGAGCCCAGTGCGTTTGAGCGCGGAAACCTCGACATCCTGCACGTCGCCGGACATTTCCTCGACGATCACTTCGTGCTGGAGAAGCTCCTCGCGCACCTTCTGCGGATTGGCGCCTGACTTATCGACCTTGTTGATCGCCACGATCATCGGCACGCCGGCCGCCTTGGTATGGTTGATGGCCTCGATCGTCTGCGGCTTCAGGCCGTCGTCGGCCGCCACCACCAATATGACGATGTCGGTGATGTTGGCGCCGCGCTGGCGCATTTCGGTGAAGGCTTCGTGGCCGGGCGTGTCGAGGAAGCTGATCTTCTGACCGTCCTTCATCGTCACCTGATAGGCGCCGATATGCTGGGTGATGCCGCCGGCTTCGCCCGCTGCGACATCGGTACCGCGAAGCGCGTCGAGCAGCGACGTCTTGCCGTGATCGACATGGCCCATGATCGTCACGACCGGAGGGCGCGGCTTCAGGCTGGTTTCCGGATCGACGTCGGTCTCGGTCGCGAGATCGATGTCCGAATCGGACACGCGGTTGATGTTATGCCCGAATTCCGAAACCAGCAGTTCGGCGGTGTCCTGGTCGATCGTTTCGTTGATCGTGACGGGCATGCCCATCTTGAACAACGCCTTCACCAGGTCGGCGCCGCGTTCGGCCATACGGTTCGCCAGTTCCTGAACCGTGATCGCCTCTGGCACGTTCACGTCACGAACCTGCTTGACCTGCGGCTGGCTGCCGCCGCCATGGGCACGTCGTTCCTTCTCGCGAGCACGTTTCAGCGCGGCGAGCGAGCGCGCACGGGCACCGCCGTCGCCGTCGGACAGTGCGCGGGTCACGGTCAGCTTGCCGGACTGGCGGCGATCGTCGCCACCACCGCGCGGCGGACGGGCCGGACGAGCCGGCTCCGGCCGCTTCGCCGGGGTCACCGGGGTGAAGCGGCGGGGCGCGGGACGGTTGTCACCGGCTTCCTGTTCCTCAGCCTCGACGGCGGGCGCCTGGGGCGTCGCTGCCGGAGCTTCGACAGTGGGGGCAGGTTCCGGCTCAGGCGGTGGTGCGTTGCGGGCCTCTTCCTCGGCCTTGCGATTTTCCTCGGCTCGCCGCTTTTCTTCCTCGCTCGCTTCCTGGCGGGCGCGTTCCTCACGGCGACGCGTTTCCTCAAGCGCGTTCATCCGTGCTTCTTCGGCCTCACGAAGCAATTTGGCCTGCAGTTCCTGGCGCGACATCAGGCTTGATGTCGGCGCGGGGGCAGGGGCGGGCCGGGGAGCGGCCGCCGGTGCGGGCGTGGGCTCCGGCGCTGGTTCCGGCGCCTTCACGTCTTCCACGACCTGCGGCTCGCCTTCGCCCGGCTTGCCCAGGACGCGACGGCGCTTCACCTCGACCACGACGGTGTTCGAGCGGCCATGGCTGAAGCTTTGCTTCACCTTGCCGGTTTCCACGGTGCGCTTCAGGCCCAGCGGGGCCCGCGCTCCGAGTTTCGGCTTATCCTTGTTGTCGATGTCGCTCATGTACTGCTCAGAACCCTTCAGTCTTCGTCTTGTCGGCGGACACGACGCCATCTTCGACGGGCGATGAACCCTGCGAGCCGGTTTCGCAAGACCGCCCCTCGAAATCGCGTCCGATAAAATCATGCCAGCGGACGAGTGAATCACGCACTCGCTCCGCCGCGCCACGGTCGGTTACGGCGATGTGTACCACATTCTCGCGGCCAAGCGCCAAGGACAATATGGTACGTGACAACGCCGGAACCAAGCCCCGCATCGTCGTTCCCTCCGCATCCATCCCGACGCGAAGGGCCTGATCGAGCTTGCGGTTGCCGTCTTCACCCGCATCTTCGGCATGAAGCAGCAGATGGACCTGCCCCTTGCGCGCAGCCTGATCGATCCGTTCCGCACCGGTGATGAGCGTGCCGCCCCGCGCCTCCAGCCCCATCCGGTCAAGCGCATTGCGCTGCAGCGCATCGGCAACCAGCGTGCCCAGATCGTCGGGGATGACAATGTCGGGCGTCTTGAAGGCGCGGATCAGCGCGCCCCGCAACTTGCCCTTGGCCTGCGCGGTTTCCAGTGCGGCCTTGCCCACGCCGATCCACGCGCCGCGCCCGGGGGCACGGGCACGGACGTCCGGCGCGACCTGACCGTCGGGACCAAGCGCCAGGCGGATCAGCCCGACACGGTCCCCACGTTCACCGCTCAGTACGCAGCGTCGAGAGTTCTCATTGGGAGACATCCGCGTTCGCGTCCTCCCCGGATGCCGGCTCGTCCGCAAACCAGTGCGCACGTGCGGCCATGATGATCTCGTTGCCCTGTTCCTCGGACAGGTTGTACTCGGCCAGCACGCCGCCCTTGTCCTCGGACCGGTTGCCGTCCGCCCGGCGGCGCGGTTCGGCGCGCTTCTTCTGGATCAGCTCGTCGGTCGCCAGATCGGCCAGATCGTCGAGCGTCTTGATCCCCGCCTTGCCCAGCGTGACCAGCATCGCTTCGGTCAGATAGGGCATCTCGGCCACCGCGTCCTCGACACCAAGCGCGCGGCGCTCGGTCCGGTTGGCTTCCTCGCGGCGTTCCAGCGCCTCGGTCGCGCGGTTCTGCAGTTCGGCGGCCAGCTCCTCGTCGAAGCCCTCGATCGAGGCGATTTCGTCGACCTCGACATAGGCCACTTCCTCGAGCGCGCCGAAGCCTTCGGCCACTAGAAGCTGGGCCAGCGTCTCGTCGACGTCCAGCTCGTTCTGGAACATCTCGGACCGCTCGGTGAACTCGCGCTGGCGCTTCTCGGACGCATCGGCCTCGGTCAGGATGTCGATCGCCGAACCGGTCAGCTGGCTGGCCAGGCGGACGTTCTGGCCGCGACGGCCGATCGCCAGCGACAGCTGGTCGTCGGGCACCACCACCTCGATGCGGTTCTCTTCCTCGTCGATGACGACGCGGGCGACGGTCGCCGGCTGCAGCGCGTTGACGACGAAGGTCGCCGTGTCCTCGCTCCAGGGGATGATGTCGATCTTCTCGCCCTGCATTTCTTGGACGACCGCCTGCACGCGGCTGCCCTTCATGCCGACGCAGGCGCCGACCGGGTCGATCGAGCTGTCGCGGCTGATGACGCCGATCTTGGCGCGGCTGCCGGGATCGCGCGCGGCTGCCTTGATCTCGATGATACCGTCGTAGATCTCGGGCACTTCCTGCGCGAACAGCTTCTTCATGAAGTCCGGGTGCGCGCGGGACAGGAAGATCTGCGGCCCCCGGTTCTCGCGGCGCACATTCAGGATGAGCGAGCGGACGCGGTCGCCGACGCGGACGACTTCGCGCGGGATCTGCTGGTCGCGGCGGATGACGCCTTCGGCCCGGCCAAGGTCAACGACGACATGGCCGAACTCGACGCGCTTGACGACGCCGGTGATGATCTCGCTCGCGCGGTCCTTGAATTCCTCATACTGGCGCTCGCGCTCGGCATCGCGGACCTTCTGGAAGATCACCTGCTTGGCGGCCTGCGCGGCGATACGGCCGAATTCGATCGCAGGCAGCGGATCGACGATGAAGTCACCGACGACGGCGCCGGCCTGCAGCTTTTGCGCTTCCTTGACGGAAACCTGCTTGAAATAATCGTCGACGCCCTCGACCACCTCGACGACGCGCCACAGGCGCAGATCGCCGGTATTGGGGTCCAGCTTCGCGCGGATGTCGTTCTCGGCACCATAGCGGGCACGGGCGGCACGCTGGATCGCGTCTTCCATCGCCTCGATGACGATAGCCTTGTCGATCAGCTTTTCCTTGGCGACTGAATCAGCGATCGCGATCAGTTCTGCCCGGTTGGCGGTAACGGCGGTTGCCATCTGCTTGGTCCTATCCTTCTACTTGAATATGGTCGGCACCATCGGCCGAAAGGGGTGCGGTTGCATCGATCAGCCTGTCGGTCATCAACAGTTTCGCATGGCTGATCTGCGAAAATTCGACGTTCATCGACCCATGCCTGCCCATGTCGACGGTGATCGTCTCGCCATCGACCCCGGCCAGGTTGCCGGTCAATTGCTTGCGGCCATCCTGCGGCTCGATCAGGTTGATCCGCGCTTCGTGGCCGGCCCAGTCGCGATAATCGGACAGGCGGGTCAACGGCCGGTCGATGCCGGGCGAACTGACCTCGAGCCGGTAGGCATCGGGAATGGGGTCGATCTCGTCGAACTTGTCGGAGATGCGGCGCGACAGGGCGGCGCAATCGTCGATGGTCAGCTGCCGGGTATCCGGCCGTTCCGCCATCACCTGCAGCGTCGGGTCGGACGTGCCCCCCAGCATCTTGACGCGCACGATCGCCAGCCCCAGCGCTTCCGCTTCCGGCTCGATCAGTTTCGTCAGTGCGGCGACGTCCGTCATTCGGTCTCCAAAACATGCGCTTTTGCCGCCGGCCCCGGCGGGACCAGCCTCAACATTGTTACCGATGTCGAGAAAGCTCATGACGGATATAATCCCGCATTGAGCGCGTTGCAATGTTCGAATCATGAGAGATGCGGGTCGGTGGTGATTGCGTTCGCCCTGCAGCACCGTAACATTGAATAAAAGCGCCTCGGGAGAAGATCATGATCCGATACACGTCACTCGCCTTGTTGCCGCTGGCTCTGGCCGGTTGCGGGGAATCCGCGCAGAACAATGGCGAAGCCGCGCAGGGCAATGCCGCGGCCTCAACCGGCCAGCCTTTCACCGTCACGCCGATCACCGGTTTCAATCAGCCCTGGGCGATGACGTTCCTGCCCGATGGGCGCATGCTCGTGACCGAAAAGGAAGGCACGATGCAACTGGTCGCCGCCGACGGCCAGTCGCGCAAGGCGGTCAGCGGCATTCCCAAAGTCGATCCGACCGATCAGGGTGGTCTGATGGACGTGGTGCTGCATCCGCAGTTCGCTCAGAACCGGCTCGTCTATTTCAGCTTCGCGGAAGCGGGTGATGGCGACACGCGCGGGGTGGCACTGGCGCGCGGTACGTTGGCCGATGGCGACGCACCCGCGCTGCAGAATGTGCAGGTCCTGCTTCGCGGCGACAAGGTCGGCGAAACCGGCGGGCATTTTTCCGGGCGCATCGCCTTCGCAACCGACGGACATCTGTTCTTCACGGCCGGGGAGCGCCAGAAATTCGATCCCGCGCAGGACAAGAAGATGCTGCTCGGCAAGGTGTTGCGCCTGAACGACGACGGCACACCCGCCAAGGACAACCCGTTGGTGGCTGAGGGTTTCCGGCCTGAGGTCTGGTCTTACGGCCATCGCAACCTGCTGGGCCTGGCCTTCGCGCCGGACGGCAACCTGTGGGAACAGGAGATGGGGCCACAGGGCGGTGATGAGGTGAACCTCATCCTTCCGGGCCGCAATTACGGCTATCCGCTCGTGTCGAACGGCGATCATTATGACGACCGGCCCATCCCGGATCATAAGGAAGGGGATGGTTTCGAGGCACCGAAAGTGTGGTGGAACCCCTCGATCTCCCCAGGCGGGCTGATCGTCTATACCGGCGATCTGTTCCCTGAGTGGAAGGGCGATGTGTTCATCGGCGGCCTTTCAAGCATGTCGATCAACCGCATCGACGTGGACGGCACCAATGCCACAAAGGGCGATCAGTGGGAGATGGGCCAGCGAATCCGCGAGGTCGAACAGGGACCGGACGGCGCGATCTATGTGCTTGAAGACGGGCCGGAGGGCCGCCTGCTGAAGCTGACGCCGCCGGCCTGACTTCCGCAATCAAAGGCGCTTGTAACGGAAATACCAGACCTCATGGCCCTTTCGCCGGGCCTTGCGTTCGTAGCGCGTCTCCGGCCAGTCGGACGGGCGCGTCAGGAAATCTTCCGGCGCTGAAGCGAGCCATTCGAAATCGGGGCGCTGGTCCATGATCATCATCGACCAGCGGCAATAGGTCGGGTCGTCCGTGCCCAGCCGGAATTCGCCGCCGGGCTTCAGCTTGGCGGCGATGATGTCGACGGGGCCGTGGTTCATCATTCGCCGCTTGGCGTGGCGCGCCTTTGGCCAAGGATCGGGGTGCAGCAGATAGACCCGCTCGAGCGAAGCATCGGGCAGGCGATCGAGCACCGTCAGCGCATCGCCCATATGCAGCCGGACATTGCCAAGCTGCTGATCGCGAATGTGGAGCAGGGCGCCGACCACGCCGTTCAGGAAGGGCTCGCAACCCACGAATCCATGGTCCGGCCGGGCAGCAGCCTGTCCTGCCAGATGCTCGCCGGAACCGAAGCCGATCTCGAATTCCAGCGGCCGGTCGTCGCCAAACAGCGTCTGCGCATCGATTGGCCCCTCTTCCGGGATCGAAAGGCGCGGCAGCAATTCTTCGACAAGCGCGGATTGCCCCGCGCGTAGCTTGTGCCCCTGGCGACGGCCATAGAGGCGGCGGATGGTAGTGGGATCGCTCACCGGCGCCCGCTAGGAAATCTCGCCGCCTCCGTCAAAGCCCGATTGTATCAGGCCGCGACTTCGCCGGCCTTGGGGTCGGGTCCGAATTTGTTGGGGCCGCGCGTTCCCTCGATCACGAAGAAGACGAGCAGGATGATTCCTGCGAACGGCACGAAGCCGAGGAGAAGCCACCAGCCCGAACGATCCGTGTCATGAAGCCGGCGCGCACCGACGGCGAGGGACGGCACGAGAAGCCCCAAGACAAGAAGAAGAGTGAAGGGGCCATAGAGCCCGGCAACCATCTGATTCATGCCGAGCATGATATCGATCACCGTCGCGGCAATCGCGAGACCGATATAAAGCAGCACGAACATCCAATATTCCTTGCGCCGCGCACGGCCGGTGAAATCAGCGTATTTCTTGAGTGGCAGAGTTGCCCATTCCATAACGCATCTCCCCTTTTCCATCCCGATGCCCGCGGGATGGGGGAGAGCTTATGCTAACTGGCGGAGCGAACAAGCCCAATTAATATACTGTCCTGCCGACGTTACTTGCAGGCCTTGCCTTCATATTCCTGGCGGTTCAGCACATAGGCCTTGCCGTCGAAACGCCAGACCGGAAAGCAGAAGCCGGGGCCGCCAATCTCCAGATCGGGCCAGCCGGCGGTTCCCTTGGTCTTCAGGAATGTCGCGATGCCCTGGCCACCCGCGCCCGGAACCTTGGCCCATTGGCCGCTTGCCGGCTTCGTCATCAACTGGAAGCCGGAACCGGTGGCGCCATAGCAGAATGTACTGTCCTGGTTGACCAGCGCCTCGGGTTGGCCATCGCCGTTCAAGTCGCCAATGGACTCGACGGATGCAGGCATCGGATCGGAATCCTCGCGGCACAATGTCCATTGCTGACCAAGCGGCGCCGCACCGGACGCTTTCAGAATCGCGACCTGCTCGGCCGCTGGAAAAGCCGCGCCCTGCGCCTGCGCGACAGCCGGAAAGGCAAGGAAGAAAATGACGCAAGCTGAACGCATGGTGGCCCCCGATCACGAGCGATTCGTTACGTCTCGTTTACCATAAAGCACCCGTCTCCGCGAAAGATCACAGGGCTCCTCTCGCCGACGAAAAAAGGGGCCGGCGACAACCGCCAGCCCCTCGTTCTTCCCTTAAGCGGCCCGATATTAGCGAAGTTCGCTTTTCAGCGCGTCGACCAGGTCGGTCTTTTCCCAGGTGAAGAAGTCGCCATCCGCCTTGCGGCCGAAATGGCCATAGGCGGCGGTCGGCTGATAGATCGCCTTGTTCATGCCCAGATGGGTGCGGATGCCCTTGGGCGTCAGGCGGACGAGCTTCGGCAGCACAGCCTCGATCTTGCTTTCCTCCACCGTGCCGGTGCCGTGCGTGTCGACATAGAGCGAGAGCGGTTCGGCCACGCCGATCGCATAGCTCAGCTGGATGGTGCACTTCTTGGCCAGGCCCGCCGCGACGATGTTCTTGGCGAGATAGCGGCTGATATAGGCTGCCGAACGATCGACCTTCGTCGGGTCCTTGCCGCTGAACGCGCCGCCGCCGTGCGGGGACGCGCCGCCATAGGTGTCGACGATGATCTTGCGGCCCGTCAGGCCCGCGTCGCCGTCCGGTCCGCCGATCTCGAACAGGCCGGTCGGGTTGACGTAGATCTGGCTCTGGTCCGCGGGCATCCAGCCCTTGGGCAGCACGTCTTCGAACACCGCCATCACATAGTCGCGAAGCTGCTTCTGTCCGGCGTCGTTCGACAGCGCTTTGCTGTGCTGGGTGGAGACGACGAGCGCGGTCGCGCCGACGGGCGCGCCATTTTCATATTTCAGCGTCACCTGGCTCTTGGCGTCCGGTTCCAGGAAATCGACGACCTTGCTGTGGCGGTCGGCCGCCATCTTTTCCAGAATGCGGTGCGAGTAATAGAGCGTCGCCGGCATCAGGTCGGGCGTCTCGTCGCAGGCATAGCCGAACATGATGCCCTGGTCGCCGGCGCCTTCATCCTTGTTGCCGGTCTCGTCCACGCCCTGGGCGATGTGCGCCGACTGGCCGTGCAGGTGGCAGGCGAACTCAGCGGTCTGCCAGTGGAAGCCGTGCTGTTCGTAACCGATGCGCTTCACGGTATCGCGGGCGGCCTGCTCGATCTCGTCGAGCGTCGGGAAGGTTTCCTGATTGCAGCGGACTTCGCCGGCCAGGACGATGCGCTGCGTTGTCACCATCGTTTCGCAGGCCACGCGCGCAACCGGATCGCGGCTGAGGAACAGATCGACGACCGCGTCCGAGATCTGGTCGGCGACCTTGTCGGGATGGCCTTCGGAAACCGATTCGGACGTGAAAAGATAATTGGAGCGCATCGCTGATCCTGCCTGATTGACGGTGGCCGATCCCTTCGGAACCACGCATATAAAGGAATCGTTATGTCCGCCCTAGCGTGCGCGGCGGCGGATGACAACGGCCAAGCCGACCAGCAGCATGGCGAAGGTGAAGGAAAGAAGGTTTCCGAAGCGGGCAAAGAGGGTGGGCTTCCCGACGGGCGGCAGCACCCGTTCGATCGCGCCCGCCTGCTGATGCGGGATGCTGGCCAGCAATCGCCCGTCCGCGTCGATCACGGCAGAGATGCCGGTGGGCGTGGAACGAACGACCGGCATCGCTTCCTCGGTCGCGCGCATCCGCGCCTGTGCTAGGTGCTGGGGCGGTCCCCAGGACCCGAACCACGCGTCATTCGAGGGGTTGAACAGGAAATCCGGCCGGTCATGAGCATCGATCACATGGCCTGAAAAGATGATCTCGTAGCAGATCTGCACGCCGACCTTGCCGAAGCCGGCAATGTCGAGGCTGCGGGGGCCGGGGCCGGGCCAGAAATCGATGTCGCCCGGCACCAGCCTCGACAGGCCGAACAGCGACAATATGGGGCGCATCGGCAGATATTCGCCATAAGGCACCAGATGGGCCTTGTCGTAACGCGCGGTCAGGCGCGCATCGGGCATCAGCGCGAACAGGCTGTTGCGCGCACCGATCACGCGGTCTTCCTTGTCGCCGATCAGGGCGACGCCGCCGGTCAGCAGCATGTCGCGCGGCCCCATCAGCATGGCGATCCGCGCCCGTGCCCAGGGTTCTTCCTCGAGGAAATCGGGCACCGCCGCTTCCGGCCACAGGATCAGCCGCGGCGTGGGCCCGACTTGTCCCGTCAGGCGAGCAAGGCGCCGGAAATTGCGGGCGTAGGATGCCTCGTCATGCTTGTCCTGCTGGCCGATATTGGGCTGGATGACACGGATCAGCGGCGCTGCCTTGCCCGTCGGCCGGGTGGGCGGAACAAGCGCGCAGACCAGGGCGGCGACGAGGATGGGCGCAAGCATCAACCCCGCTGTCCGCCATTGCCGGCGGACGGCGACGAAAAGGACGCCGGCCATGACGATGACCACGGCCGACAGGCCATATGTCCCGATCAGCCGGCTTCCCAACGCCAACGGCAATGGCTGCAGGACGACGCCCAGCGGATTCCAGGCGAAACCGGTGAACAGCGTCGCGCGCAGCCATTCGGTGACGGTCCACGCGGCCGCAAAAAGGAGAATATAGGGCACGGCGCGTGTCCTGCTGGCCCCATATCGCCACGCCAGCCCGGCCGTCACCGCGGGATAGACCGCCAGATAGAGCGACAGCAGCACCACCGCGAAATAACCGAGCTGCGGCGGCATCTTGTCCTGAAAGGTGAAGGCGTGGGCGATCCAGTTCAGGCCAACGGTGAAATGACCGACGCCGAACAACCATCCGCGCAGCAAGGCGCCGCGCAGACTGGCGGCTTCGCCGACGATCCAGATCAGCAGGGCAAGGCAGGCAAGCGTGACCGGCCACAGGCCGAGCGGCGCGAAACCCGTCGCCGAAAGCAGCCCCGCGGCGAGCGCAAGCAATTTGGGATGGCGCAGCACCCAAGCGCTATCGCCTGCCGTCATGACAATTTCAATCCGGCTCGCGCCTTATTGCACGCTGTCGTGTGCGATGTGTCCCAGCTTCTCCGGGTTGCGAACGACATAGATTGCGCGAACGCCTTCGGGGCCGACGTCGAGCGCGGTCGTCTGCACCATCCCGTCTTTTTCGAGCGTGACGAACCCGGGCAGGCCATCGATCCGCACCACACGCAGCAACCGCCCCTCACGCGCGCCGAGCTTGACCAGCTGTGTGAACAGCTTGATCACCCGATAGCGGCCGACAACCGGAACGATCGCCGCCGGGCGAATGCCGCCGCCGTCGGAATGGATGACCACTTCGGCGGCAAGCATCTGCTCGAGCGCCTTGACGTCCCCTTCACGCGATGCCGCGAAGAACGCGCGAGCAAAGGCATCGCCCGCTTCCGGTGCGATGGTGAAGCGCGGCCGTTCCGCCTGGACATGCGTCCTGGCGCGCGCGGCAAGCTGGCGGCACGCGGCCGGATCACGATCGAGCGTCCGCGCCACCTCAGCGAAATCGACGCCGAATATATCGTGCAGAAGAAAGGCCGCACGCTCCAGCGGCGACAGCCTTTCCAGCGCCATCATCAGGGCGGTGGTCAGCCGGTCGTCGTCCGGTTCCTCGTCCGCATTCTCGACTAACGGTTCGGGCAGCCAAGGGCCGACATAGGTTTCCCGCCGCGCCCGTGCCGATTTCAGCACGTCGAGCGACAGGCGCGACACGGTGCGGGTCAGCCATGCGGCGGGGCTGACGATCGCCGCATGATCCTGCGACTGCCAGCGCAGCCAGGCGCTTTGCACCACGTCCTCCGCCTCGCTCACCGAACCGAGCATCCGGTAGGCAAGGCGGATGAGCCGCTGGCGTTCCGCCTCGAACAGGTCGGTCGCGCCTTTCATGTCAGCGGCGCGCCGGCTGCATGCGGAAACCGATCGCGACCCGGTTCCAGCTGTTGATCATGTTGATCGCCATCGTCACCGCCACCTGCTCATTCTCGTCGAATTCGGCCTTGAGCATATCATAGGCGTCGTCGGGCGCCTGCGTTTCCGCCACATGGGTGAGCGCTTCCGTCCAAGCGAGTGCAGCCCGTTCGCGCGGCCCGAAAAATTCGGTTTCGCGCCAGGCCTGAAGCGTATCCAGCCGTTGCTGATTCTCTCCGTCCACCCGCGCCTCATGCGCGTGCATATCCAGGCAATTGGCGCAGCCGTTGATCTGGGAGGCCCGCAGCTTGATGAGGTGCAGCAGGCTTTTGTCGAGCCCCAGTACTTCTACGGCGCCCGAAAAGGCCTGCAGCGCGCGCATGGCTTCACGATTGGCTTGAAAGGCGTTCAGTCGGGTCATTTCGTGTCTCCTTGATTGGATGACACCATGACGAACCGGGACATGCCGATGTGACATGCCCCGGAAATTTTTATTTGGCCGCGCTGACCCGCCAGATCCGGTTGCCGACATCGTCGGCGACCAGCAGGGCGCCCGTCTTGTCCTTGATGACGCCGACCGGCCGACCCTGCGCATCGCCATCGTCGTTCAGGAAGCCCGTCAGCACGTCGATCGGCTTGCCGTTCGGATAGCCATTGTCGCCAAAGGGCACGAAGATCACCTTGTATCCGGAGGGCGGCGTGCGGTTCCACGATCCATGCTGGCCGACGAACGCGCCATTGGCGAAGCGCGGGCCGAGATTGGCGCCATCGGCAAAGGTCAGCCCAAGCGACGCGGTATGGGGGCCAAGTGCGTAATCCGGCCGCTTGGTATATTCCAGCAGGTCGGGGCGGCCCGGCTGCACGCGCGTGTCCACGTAGGCGCCCCAATAGCTGTAGGGCCAGCCGTAGAAGGCGCCGAAGTCCACGCGGGTCATGTAATCGGGCGCTAGGTCGCCGCCCAGCATGTCACGCTCGTTGACCGTCACCCACAGCCCCCCGCTCTTGGGTTCATAGGCAAGTCCGTTGGGGTTGCGCAGGCCGCTGGCGAAGATGCGGAAACGCTTGGTGACCGGGTCGACCTCAAGGATGTTGGCGCGGTTCACCTCGGCATCCAGGCCACCCTCGGCAATGTTGCTGTTCGATCCGACGGTCACATAGAGGCGCTGGCCGCTCGCGCTGACCACGACGTTGCGCGCCCAGTGATTGTTCGGCTGGTTGGCGGGAAGATTGATGACCTTCTCGCCCGGCGCGGTGATCTTCGTCTGGCCGGGGGTGAAGGGGAACGCCATCAGCGCATCGGTATTGGCGACGTAGAGCGTGCCGTTGTTCAGCGCCATGCCGAAGGGCGAATGAAGCCCGCTCAGCAGCACGGACCTCTGCTCGGCAACGCCATCGCCATCCGTATCGCGCAACAGGGTGATGCGGTCGGGCGAGGGGACACCGGCCCCCGCGCGGCCCTGCAGGAATCGCATGATCCGCTGGGTCAGGCTGCGTTGCTGGCCGGCGGGCTTGTTGGTTTCGGCGACCAGCACGTCGCCATTGGGCAGCAGCAGCATCCAGCGCGGATGATCCAGCCCTCCGGCGAATTCATTGACCGCCAGCCCCTCGGCCGCCTTCGGCTTGCTGTCCTTGGGCCATCCCGCCACATCGGCGATGTTCACATTGGGGATCGTCTCGATCTTGGGGCCAATGATCTTCGGCTGCGCGCCCGTCACGTCTTCAGGCGTCAGGCGGGCGGTCTGGCCGCTCGTCAGATAGGCATAGACCAATGCCGCGGCCACGAGCACCAGCCCGATGGCGATGAGAATCTTGCGCAGCAACTTGGGCATGCTGGCCTCCGGGACCGACTGGAAAACGGGCAAACTATGCCTTGCGCATTTGGAACGAAAGGCAAAAAATGCCGAGCGGCTACTCGTCGACGTCCTCGACCAGCTCGGGTGCATGAAGCCGGACGCGGGTGACGCGACGACTGTCGCCTTCGGTCACTTCAATCCGCCAGCCGCTGCCATGTTCCACGATTTCGCCGGGTTGCGGAATGTGTCCGGCCAGCACGAAGGCGAGCCCGCCCAGCGTATCGACGTCCTCGTCAACCTCGGCAAGGCGGGGGTCGATGGCGGCAGCGACGTCTTCCAGCTCGGCCCGGGCGTCCGCCTCCCACAGGCCGTTGGACAGGGGCACCAGGCTTTCGGCCGGTTCCTCGTCATGCTCGTCCTCGATATCGCCGACGATCTCCTCGACCAGATCCTCGATCGTGACGAGGCCATCGGTGCCCGAATATTCGTCCAGAACGATCGCCAGATGCGTGCGCGTCGCGCGCATTTCGGCCAGCAGGTCGAGCACGCCCATCGATTGCGGCACATAACGCGGCTCGCGGATCAGCACCGATATGCTGGCGGGCGGCGCAGCGCCTGTGGCCAGTATCCCGTACACGTCCTTGATGTGGACCATGCCGGTGACGGTATCCAGGCTGTCGCGGTAGACCGGCAGGCGGCTGTGGCCCGCTTCGGCGAACAGCGCGACCAGTTCCTCGAAACTGGCGGTTTCGGAGATCGCGATGATGTCGCTTCTCGGCACGGCGACGTCATCGACCGTGCGTTCCCCGAAATGGAGGAGGTTGCGGACCATCTGCCGCTCGATCTGGGAAAGATCGCCGTTTTCGGGCGACTCCGCTTCCCCTTCACGATCGTCGATGGCTTCTTCGATCTGGTCGCGCAGCGTCGGCTCGTGATCGGCGCCGAACAGCATGTCGCGAATACCCTGCCATAATCGGCCACCGCCATCGGGCTGGTGGCCGCTCCTACTGGAATCGTCTGGCATGATGCTTTTATGTCATCCCCTGTGTTGCACGCCCGGATCGGCGTCATAGGGGTCGTGAAGCCCAAGCTTTGCCATCGTCTCGCGCTCGAGCGACTCCATTGCTTCGGCCTCAGCATTCCCCTGATGGTCATAACCTAGCAAATGAAAGACACCGTGGACAATCAGGTGAGTCGCATGGTCGGCGACGCTGATGCCCTTTTCGTCGGCTTCGCGCACGCAAACGCCATGGGCCAGCACGATGTCACCCAGCAGAACCTCACCATCGTCGGTGTTGGCCAGCCCCTCGATCAGGTCCGCCTGCACCATCGGAAAGGACAGGACGTTGGTCGGCTTGTCCTTGTCGCGATAGGCGGCGTTGAGCTGGCGGACCTCTTCATCGCCGGTCAGCCGGACGCTGACCTCGATACAGGCCGGGCTGTCGATGAGGAATGCCTGCGGACTGTTGAGCAACGCCGCGGCAACCGCGCGTATGGCGAGTTCTTCCCAATCCGTTGCAGTGCCCCAGGCGCCCTCGCACTGAACGGCGACGTCAAGCATCCGGGCCCTCATAGGCTTCGACGATCCTGCCGACGATCGGATGGCGCACGACGTCGCCCGCGCCGAAGCGGATCATCGACATGCCCTGAATGCCCTCCAGCTTGACGACGGCATCGGCCAGGCCGGACTTGCCGATGTCGGGCAAATCGACCTGACGGGGGTCGCCGCACACCACCATGCGGCTGTTCTGGCCGAAACGGGTGAGGAACATTTTCATCTGTGCGGGCGTGGTGTTCTGCGCTTCGTCTAGGATGATGAAGGCATCGGAAAGCGTCCGTCCCCGCATGAAGGCGATCGGCGCGATCTCGATCTCACCGGACGTAATTCGCCGCTCGACCTGCTCGGTCGGCAACATGTCGTAAAGCGCGTCGTAAAGCGGGCGGAGATAGGGGTCGACCTTCTCCTTCATGTCGCCGGGCAGGAAGCCCAGCCGCTCGCCTGCTTCCACTGCCGGACGCGACAGGATCAGGCGATCGACCTGCCCCTGGATCAGCATCTGCACCGCCTGGGCTACGGCAAGATAGGTCTTGCCGGTGCCCGCGGGGCCCAGCGCGAAGATGATGTCGTCGCGTCCCAGCGCTTCCATATAACGGATCTGCGTCGCCGAACGGGGGACGATCGTCTTCTTGCGGGTGCGGATCATCACGCTCGGCGGCTGGGACACGTCGGCGCGGATGATGCCCTCCAGCGTCGGCTCGGCGGACATGGCGATCACCGCCTCGACCGCGCCGGCGTCGATCTCCTGCCCCTGGACGATGCGGTTGTAGAGACCGGTCAGCACATCGCGCGCGCGGGCGGCGGCTTCCGCCTCACCCTCGATCTGCAGCTTGTTGCCGCGGGCGGCGATATAGACGCCTAGCCTGTTCTCGATCGCGACGAGATTCTGGTCATATTCGCCGAACAGCCGACCCAGCAGCTGCGGCTTGTCGAACAATACTTCAAGGCGGCTGCGGTCGCCGGCTTGTGCTTGAACTGGCTTACGGCTCATTCGGACCTTTCATTGGGCATGAGTCGCCCGCCAAGGTGGTGCGCCGCGCGGCAAAAAGCTAGCCGGTTCGAATCCCCACCAGCAAGCCGCCCGGCCGCGATGCACCAAAGCCACAGTTGGTTACGATCGCGAGACATCGCTCATTGGGCGGGGACGGCGGATATGCTGTTGGGTCCCGCCGAAACCAGCTCGACGTCGATCAGGTCGCCGATCGGGGCGTCGGTCTGAAGATGGACCGATTGCAGCCAGGGCGATTTGCCCAGCTTCTGACCCGGCAGCTTGCCCATTCGGTCGAGCAGGACGGTTGTCCGCTGTCCAACCGAGGTCTGGTTGAAGGTATGTTGTTGCGCGTTGATGAGGCTTTGAAGCCGCTGCAGCCGTTCGTCCATCACGGCCGCCGGAATCTGATCGTCCATGTCGGCGGCGGGCGTGCCGGGGCGCGGCGAATATTTGAAGCTGTAGGCCTGCGCATAGCCGATTTCGCCGACCAGCTTCAGCGTCGCTTCGAAATCGGCTTCGCTCTCGCCCGGAAAGCCGACGATGAAATCGCCCGACAAGGCAATGTCCGGCCGCGCTTCCCGCACACGCTCGATAACGCGGCGATAGCTGTCGGCGCTGTGGCTGCGGTTCATCGCCTTCAGAATGCGGTCGCTGCCCGACTGCACTGGCAGATGCAGGAACGGCATCAGCTTCTCGACATCGCGGTGCGCGTCGATCAGTCCTTGGCGCATGTCGTTGGGATGGCTGGTGGTGTAGCGGATGCGATCCAGGCCCGGCAGCTGGTCGAGCGCGCGGATCAATCCGTCCAGGCCCTGGCCGTGTCCCGTGTCATCCGCGCCTTCCCAGGCATTGACGTTCTGGCCCAGCAGCGTGATCTCGCGCGCGCCGCCGTCGATCAGCGCCTTCGCCTCGTCCATGATCGCGCCCCACGGCCGCGATACTTCGGCGCCCCGCGTATAAGGCACGACGCAATAGGTGCAGAATTTGTCGCAGCCCTCCTGCACGGTCAGGAAGGCGGAGGGGCGTTGCTGCCGCCCGCGATCCGGCAGCGCACCGAATTTGGAGGCAGCCGGCATGTCGGTATCCAGCGCGGTCTCGCCCCGGGCGGCCTTCGCCACCAGTTCCGGCAGCCGGTGATAGGCCTGCGGCCCGACGACGATATCGACTTCCCGCGCGCGGCGGCTGATCTCGGCGCCCTCGGCCTGCGCCACGCAGCCCGCCACCGCGATCATCGGCCGGCTGCCGTCCTCGCGCTGCAGCGTGCCGATCTCGGAATAGACCCGGTGCACGGCCCGCTCGCGGATATGGCAGGTGTTGAGCACGACGATATCGGCGTCCGCGCCATCGGCTGCAGGCGCCATGCCCTCTGCGGTCAGCAGCTCGGCCATCCGGTCGCCGTCATAGACGTTCATCTGGCAGCCGAAGGATTTGACGCGGAAACTTTTTGGCGTGGGGCGGGTCATGTCGCGCGCCTATACATGTCCCGTTCCCGGTGCGGAAGCCGCAAGCATCCTTCGCCGCGCTTCGGCGGCGATCGCCTTTCGATCACCGCATGAAGAGGGATCGAACGGCTCGAGGAAGTCGACCTGCACGTCGAACCGGCCCCGCCTGCCCAGCACGCGCCAGGCATTGTCGGGCGCCGGTTCCTCTCCCACCCACACGATATCCGCGCGGTCCGGGCCATAGTCTATCAGCACGGGCTGCAGCATCATGGGGCGCGGCGGGGGTGCCATCACCGCCAGCAGCGCGGGTTTGAACGGCAACAGCGTGCCGCCGCCGTCCGTCGTCCCTTCCGGAAAAATGGCGACGGGCTGGCCCGCGCCGATCGCCGCGCGCAGCGTCGCGATCTGGTTCGAGACGCCCAGCCGATCAGCCCGTGCCACGAAGACGGTGCGGTTGAGCGCGGCGAGCCAGCCGATCAGCGGCCAGCGGGCAATGCCTTCATGCGCGACGAATGCGGTGCCCGTGGCGCCTCCCAGAACCGGGATATCAAGCCAACTCTGGTGATTGGCGACGAAGAAGACGTCGTGCTTCAGCGGCATGCCGCGCGTCCGCACATTGGCGCCGCAGACATGGGTCACCGCGCGAAGCAGGATCCGGGGCCACGGGGAATCGACGCGAAACAGGCGCCACAGGCCATGCGGCACCAACGAGAACAGCAGGAGAAAGGCGAGGGCGGCGATCCGTGCGATCGCCCGCATCGGCGCGAACGGATCAGCTCTTGCGATCGATCGCGACGCCATAAAGTTCCATGCGGTGGTCGACCAGGCGGAAGCCAAGCCGCTCGGCAATCTGTCGCTGGAGCAGCTCAAGTTCGGGATCGACGAATTCGATGACCTTGCCGGTCTCGACATCGATCAGATGATCGTGGTGCGCTTCCGGTGCGGCTTCATAGCGCGCACGGCCATCGCCGAAATCGTGGCGTTCCAGGATGCCTGCTTCCTCGAACAGGCGAACAGTGCGGTAGACGGTGGCGATGGAGATGCCCGGATCGACCGCGGAGGCGCGGGCGTGGAGCTTCTCGACATCGGGATGGTCTTCGGATTCCGACAGGACGCGCGCGATCACCCGGCGCTGTTCGGTAATGCGCAGGCCTTTTTCAGCGCATAATGCTTCGACGTCGATCTTGCGTGCCATGCTTCGGGTCAGTCCATCTCCAGTTCCGATGGTGACGGTCTAACGTCTTTCGGCCGCATGGGAAAGCCGTCGGCGTCCCTCCACATGGGAAGGGACGCCGGCAGGACTCAGCGCTTGCGGCGCTTGGTGCCCAGACCGATCTTCTTGGCGAGCGTGCGGCGCTGTTCGGCATAGTTCGGCGCAACCATCGGATAATCCGAAGGCAGGTTCCACTTTGCGCGATATTGTTCGGGCGTCATCTGATAATGAGTCATCAGATGCCGCTTCAGCATCTTCAGCTTCTTTCCGTCTTCCAGGCAGACAATATAGTCCGGCTTGATCGACGAGCGCACCGAAACCTTGGGTTCCGGCTTGACTTCAGGCTCAGCCACGGCGCCGCCTAGTTGTGCCAGTGCACCGTGAACGTTCTGGATCAGGACAGGAAGGTCGGATACCGCAACGCTATTGTTGCTGACATGAGCGGCTACAATGTCCGCGGTCAGCGTAATCAGCGTTTCGTTCAACTCGGATTCCTCGGACATTGCTTGCGACTTTCAATTTTGAACCAGAGTAAGTCATGATTGACTGACTCTGCGTCGCAAATGTCGAGTTATCGTGATTTATTCAAGTCCTAATCGACGAAAATATGATTCTGTTCGTTCAATTGGACGATTCGTTGCATCGAAGAATATAGTTAAAAGTCAGGGCATCAAAAATCTTGTCAAAGCGGCCGCGATAATATCCCTTGCGGATTCCGACCTGTTCGAAGCCGGATTGCTTGTAAAGTTGAACTGCTGAATTGCAGGCCCTGACCTCTAGATGAAGAACAGATACACCCGCGTCGGCTGCGTCTTCAATAATACGCGACAACAGTGCCTGTCCTATTCCGGTACGTTGATGATTGGAATCAACGGCCAGTAAAAGCAACTCGCCATCATCCGCGATTGCCCGGGCAAGCGCAAAGCCGACAGGCGTTCGCCCCTTGCGGGCGATGACCATCCAGGTGCCGGGCATGCCGAGGATGCCGGCGCATTGCGGTTCGGTCCAGGCTTCTCCGTATTCTGGGTCGAAGGCGCTGGCCATCACCTGCATCACGTCCGGCAGGTCGTCCATCCCCGCGCTCTCGATTCCAAACGGGAGCGTCTGGGTATCCGTCATCAGCTTGGCAACCTCGCATCGGGCGCGCGGCCGTAGATGGGGTGGGGCGGCAATGATCGGAATTCTTCGGGCAGGGCCATGACCTGCCGCGCATCGGCAACGATATCCCGTGCATCGGCTGAGTCCTGCACTGCCGCCAGGGCTGCGGCGCCGGAACCCACCAGCGGCAGCCCCGCACAGTCACGCGCGGCGGCTTCGGGAAGAAGCGAAGCGAGAGGGGACAAGGCGCGCATCGGCTTTCCGTCGAAGCGTTGGACGAAGAATTCACCATGCCCGCCGATCAGTACCACCGCAAGGGTGGGCGGCGCATCGGCTTCGTGAAAGGCGGTCGCAGCGATCAGCGCCGTGGACGAATAGCCGGAAACCGGCACTTCCCAGCCAAGCCCCAGCGCGCGCGCCGCCGCCACGCCCACGCGTACGCCGGTAAAGCTGCCGGGTCCGCAATCGACCACGATCGCATCGGGGCGTCCCTGGTCCGGCAGCTCGGCGATCATCGGCAACAGTCGTTCGGCATGGCCGCGCCCGACCATTTCATGGGCGAACGCAATCAGCCGATCGTTTTCGAACAGAGCGACCGAGCAGGCCGTCGTCGCCGTTTCGATCGCGAGCAGGCGCAAGGCGGATCAGAGGATCTGGTTGAACTTGGCGAAATCGGGCCGGGGCAGACGATCGAAGATCGTCGCCGGATCGCCATAGCCAAGCGTGGAAATGAAGTTCGACTTGATCGAGGTGCCCTTGAAGAACTCCTCGTCCACCTTCGCATTGTCAAAGCCCGACATGGGGCCAGTATCGAGTCCCAGCGCGCGTGCGGCAATGATGAAATAGGCACCCTGCAGCGAACTGTTGCGCAGCGCCGCGATTTCGCGCGCTTTGGGGTCGGGAAACCAGCTCTTGGCGTCCGTATGCGGGAAGAATTCGGGCAGATATTCGTGGAAGTCCACGTCCATGCCGATGATGACGGTCACGGGCGCCTTGCGGATCTTTGGCGCGTTGGTGCTGCTGGAATATTGGGCCAGCCGTTCCTTCGCTTCGTCGGAGACCAGCCAGACCGGCCGGGCCGGCAGCATGTTGGCAGATGTCGGGCCCATCTTCATCAGGTCCCAGATCGCGTGAAGCTGGCCCTCGCTTACCGGCTTGTCGACATAGCCGTTATAGGTCCTCGCCTTGCGGAAGATCAGGTCGAGCGCTTCCGGCGAAAGCATGTCTGCCATCATTACGGTCCTTGAGTACGGAAAATATGCTCAGACGGCGCGGACTTCGGTCACTTCCGGCACATAATGCTTGAGCAGCGATTCGATGCCCTGCTTCAACGTGGCCGTGGACGAGGGGCAGCCCGCACAGGCGCCCTGCATGCGCAGATAGACCGTGCCCTTGTCGAAACCGCGATAGATGATGTCTCCGCCATCATTGGCGACGGCGGGGCGAACCCGGGTTTCGATCAGTTCCTTGATCTGGTCGACAATGTCGGCATCCGCCGGGTCGTCGGCGAATTCCTCGTCCGCCGGCACGGAGATGCCGTTGGCGCTTCCCGGCTTGAACAACGGCATGTCGGCCGAGAAATGGTCGAGCAGCACGCTCAGCACCTGCGGCTTCAAATCTGCCCAGTTGACGCCCGGCCCGGCGCTGACGGAGACGAAATCCCCGCCGAAGAAAACGCCCTCGACATCGCCCAGCGAAAACAGCGCTTCGGCGAGTGGGGAGGTCTCCGCTTCTTCCGGCGTCGCGAAATCGCGCGTGCCCGACGGCATCACCGCGCGGCCGGGCAGGAACTTCAGGGTCGCCGGATTGGGCGTGGCTTCGGTCTGGATCAGCATGACATGCATTTGGGACAGTAACGCCCCCCGATCAAGGCCAGCCTTGCTTGCCCGATCCCAAGCAAAGCTGTGCATTCCGCGAAATGCCTTGCTTTTGCCGCACTTGCTCGCCATATGGCCGGCGCGCGCAGGGCCGGTCCGACCGGCCATGTCGACTTGGGGCAGCGTGAACAGCTCGCAAGAGCCCGGCCCGGTCGAGGATGCGTCTGCCTAAAGGCTTCCCTTTTCACGCGGGTCGTCAACGAACCCCGCGTTCGTGGCCGCGTCATTCTGCGCGTCCACGTTCCGCACAGAATGAAAGAGTCCAAAGTGACCAAGTTTTCCGACCTCGGCCTTGCCGAGCCGATCCTGAAGGCGCTTGCCGCCAAGGGATATGATACCCCAACCCCCATCCAGGCGAAGGCGATTCCGCCGGTCCTGGAAGGCCGCGACCTTTGCGGCATCGCCCAGACCGGCACCGGCAAGACCGCTGCCTTCGCGCTGCCGGCGCTCGATTATTTCGCCAATAATCCCAAGGCCCGCCCTCATGGCGGCTGCCGCATGCTCGTGCTGTCGCCGACGCGTGAGCTGGCCAGCCAGATCGCCGTCAGCTTCCGCGATTATGCGCGCTTCCTGAATCTGACCGTCGACACGGTGTTCGGCGGTGTGCCGATCGGCCGGCAGATCAGTAAATTGCGCGGTGGCGTCGACATCCTTGTCGCAACGCCCGGCCGTCTGCTCGACCTCGTCGACCAGCGTGCGCTGAAGTTGAACGATGTCGAGATCTTCGTCCTCGACGAGGCGGACCAGATGCTCGACCTCGGCTTCATCCATGCGCTGAAGCGGGTCGACAAGCTGTTGCCGAAGCAGCGCCAGACGCTGTTCTTTTCGGCGACCATGCCGAATTCGATCGCCGAACTGGGTGATCGCTTCCTGACCGATCCGGTCAAGGTGGCGGTGACGCCGGTCGCGTCGACGGCCGAGCGCATTCGCCAGTTCGCGACCTTCGTCAACCAGACGGAGAAGCAGGCGCTGCTGACGATCACGCTCAAATCCGAGCCGATCGACCGTGCCCTTGTCTTCACCCGCACCAAGCACGGCGCCGACCGGGTCGTGAAGCATCTGCAGGCGGCCGGCATCGGCTGTGCCGCGATCCATGGCAACAAGAGCCAGCCGCAGCGCACCCAGGCGCTTCAGGCCTTCCGCCCCGGCGAGATCAAGATCCTCGTCGCGACCGATATTGCCGCGCGCGGTATCGATGTGTCGGGCGTCAGCCATGTGTTCAACTTCGAACTGCCGAACGTGCCGGAGCAATATGTCCACCGCATCGGCCGCACCGCGCGTGCGGGGCGGGACGGCATTGCGATCAGCTTCGTGGCCGATGATGAACGGCCCTATCTGCGTTCGATCGAGAAGCTCACCCGCGTGCGGCTTGACGTCGTTCCCCTGCCCGAGAATTTCCAGACTCAGATGGCCTCGCTGCCGAAGCCTGCAAAGCAGCCGCCGGCCGAACAGCGTCGCCATCCGGGCGGCGGTCGTCCCAATCCGGCTCGTGACGGTGAACGGGCGCCGGGCGGGGATCGCCCGCGCCGTCCGTTTCGTCGTGGCGGGAAAAAGGGCGTCGGCACTCACAAGGGAGCGGTGAGGAAGCTCGGCGGACGCTGATTTCCTCTCGCCCTTGCTTTGCGAAAGGGCGGCTATCCCGATCATCCTTAATTGGATAAGACCGACGGATGTCCCATCCGTTTCGGCGCCTGTTGCGCTGTGTCCTCCCCCTTGCTGCCGTTGCCCTGACCCTGTCGGCCTGCGCCTCGGTTCAGCAGGGGACGGGGGCTGGCACGGCGCCGCAAGCGCGGGCGGAACCGACCCCTTGGCTCTACAAGGGCAGCGACGTCCCGGTCGACCGGCAATGGTTGTTCGGCACGCTGCCCAACGGCTTGCGCTACGCCGTGCGCCGCAACGGCGCGCCCCCCGGACAGGTTTCGATTCGCGTCCGAATCGATGCCGGGTCATTGATGGAAACGGACGCCGAACGCGGCTTTGCCCATTATCTGGAACATTTGAGCTTCCGCGGATCGACGCATGTTCCGGACGGAGAGGCGAAGCGGATCTGGCAACGGCTCGGCGCGACCTTCGGCAGCGACAGCAACGCGCAGACCACGCCGACCCAGACCGTCTATAAGCTCGACCTGCCGAACGCCACGCCGTCGGGGCTGAACGAGAGCCTGCAGATCCTGGCCGGCATGATGTCCGGCCCGATCATCGACAAGGCGACGGTAGACAGCGAGCGCCCGGTGCTGCTGGCCGAGGCGCGGGAGCAATTCGGCCCGGCCGTGCATGTCGGGGATGCCACCCGCCAGCTTCTCTTCGCCGGCCAGCCGCTTGCGAATCGCTCGCCGATCGGGACGCCCGAATCCTTGAACGGCGCGACGGCGGCAAGCCTGTCCGCATTCCACGATCGCTGGTATCGGCCTGACCGGGCGGTGGTGGTGATCGCGGGCGACGGCGACCCCCGCCAGTTCGAAGCATTGGTCCGCCAGCATTTCGCCGGCTGGAAGAAGCCTCGCCGCCGCAGTTCCGAACCCGATTTCGGCGAGCCGAAGGAGGATCAGCCGGACGCCGCCGTGGTCGTGGAGCCCGCGCTCCCGACGCTCATCACTATGGCGACACTCCGCCCCTGGGTGAAAAAAGACGACACAATCGTCTACAACCAGCGGCTGATGCGCGACATGGTCGCCATCCGTCTCATCAATCGCCGCCTCGAAAGCCGCGCCCGCGCCGGGGGCAGCTTCATTCAGGCGCAGGTGGATCGGGAAGACGTATCGCGATCCGCCGACGGCACCTTCGTCAGCATCATGCCTATCGGCGACGATTGGCAGCTTGCGTTGAAGGATGTCCGGACCGTCATCGCGGAAGCGATGATGAATCCGCCGACCCAGCCCGAGATCGACCGCGAGCTGGAGGAATTCGATGCTGCCCTCGTCGTTGGCGTCGAATCCGCGCGATCCGAAGCGGGCGCCAAGCTGGCGGACGACATCGTGCAGGCCGTGGACATCCGGGAAACCGTCGCCTCCGCCCAGGTCGCGCTCGATATCTTCCGCAGTCAGAAGGGGCAGTACACGCCGGAGGCGATGCTGGAATCGACCCGGCGGCTGTTTACCGGCGTCGATACCCGCGCCCTGCTTGCCACGCCCAAGGCGGCCGCCGATACGCAGGCCTTGCTGGCGACCGCGATGACGGCGGACGTGACCGTGGAGGCAAGGGCGCGTGCCGACCAGCCGCCGATCGGCTTTGACCGCGTGCCCGCGCTCGGCACGCCCGGCCAGGTCGTCAGCCGCGAATCGAACGCCCGGCTCGGCATGGAATTCGTCCGGCTATCGAACGACGTCCGCCTCATCCTGTTCCAGAACGACAGCGAAGCCGGCAAGGTGATGGTGAATGTGCGGTTCGGCAACGGTTATCTCGGCCTTCCCGCCGATCGCCCTTCACCGATCTGGCCGGCGCAAATGGCGTTGGTGCAAAGCGGGATCGGCGATCTGGGGCAGGAGGAGCTCGACCGGCTGACGACCGGGCGGCGGATCAACATGAGCTTCTCGATCGACGAGGATGCTTTCCAGCTGAGCGCCGTCACGCGCGCTGCGGACCTGGAGGATGAGCTTCATCTGCTGGCGGCAAAGCTGGCCGCGCCGGGGTGGGACCCCAATCCGGTCATCCGCACCCGTGCCGGCATGCTGGCGGGTTATGATTCGGCGGCTGCCTCTCCCATGTCGGTCCTGGGCCGCGATCTGCCCGGCATGCTCCGGGGCAATGATCCGCGCTGGCAGGCGCCCAACAAGGAAAAGATGGCCGCGCTCACCCCGGCGGATTTCCGCGCCCTGTGGGAGCCGTTACTGGCAAGCGGGCCGATCGAGGTGATGATCTTCGGCGATTTCGATACCGAGACGGTGCTCAAGCAGGCCGCCGCCACCTTCGGCGCCCTGCCTCCCCGTCCGCGCCCCGCCATCGCGCCCGCCGCGCGCCAGTTCGCTTTCCCGGATCACAATACGCAGCCCGCCCGCGCCACCCACAACGGCCCGGCGGATCAGGCGGCCGCCGTCATCGCCTGGCCGACAGGCGGCGGGTTTGCCGACATCTACGAAAGCCGCAAGCTGGAAGTGCTGGCGGCGATCTTCAGCGACCGGCTGTTCGAACGTTTCCGCCAGATGGATGGCGCAAGCTATTCCCCTACCGTCCAGAGCAACTGGCCGACCGGGATCGATCATGGCGGCTATATCTTCGCTGCAAGCGTGCTGAAATCCGACCGCACCGACGCCTTCTACGCGCTGGCGAAGGAGATTGCCGCCGATCTCGCTTCCACGCCCGTCCAGCCCGACGAATTGCGCCGCGCGCTCGGCCCCATCCAGCAATATGCGATGCGCGCCTCGAGCGGGAACAGCTTCTGGATCGACCGGCTGGCTGGCGCCAGCTGGGACCCCAGCCGTATCGACGCGATCCTGAGCCTGCCGAACGACCTCAGGCGCATCACCCCGACCGAACTGCAGGCCGCCGCTGCCCGCTGGCTGGTACCGGACAAGAGCTGGTCGCTGGTCGTGATGCCGGAGCAAAATGCGCCGAGCAATTGAGATTATCGTTTGAACGCGTCTGGCTCGACCATGATTCTGGTTTTTTCACCCTCGATGGATGTTACCGACAAGGGCCGTTCATTCTGAATGATTTCCAAAGCCTGATCGGGTGATGGCAGCTGATCATAGGCTGGAAATTGGATCCATTTGTCGGGCGCCATTACGGTCACGCTATATTGCGGCTTGGAAGCCTTCGTGACCAAGGTACCCAATTTATCTCTTTGAACCGCCAAAACCGTGCCGCTGTCATTCAAGCCGACGATATAGCCATCGATGCTCTCATCCATCTGAAATAACGGATACTCTTTACCCCGTTCTCGACAGAGCAGTGGATGCTCGGGAACTTTGCCAGTTTTACGAAGCTTCCTGTCTTCTTCTTCCGATACGCTGGCCGCGGCTGCACCTAGTAGAATCGCAGCGCCTTCCTTGTCGATCTTCTTGGCTTTTTCCTTGGGGTTCAGTGGATTCTGGCAATCCGAAATGGCGATTGCGGCGCCAGCCATTGGCATCTTGGACGGCCATCCCAATCCATTCACGAAATTTTCGACAGCATTCTCAAGCTGTTCGGGACTAAGCGACTTGGATGTCATTCGCACTTTCACCATCCATCGTCCCAGTGGGGCAATTGAAAGAGCTGTGCTCTTTCCGAGATTTTGGATTTTGAATGACTGCCTTAGCCCAGCAGGAATTTCATTTTTTGGAAGCGTAAATGTCGACCGACTGCCTGTGGGAGTAACGTCACCAAATTTATCATTCTGCGTGATGAAGAATGAAGAAATATCAAACCAAAATCCTGCATCAGGTACGGCTGGACGATAAATATATAATGAAGCAATCGTTGATGTAACGTCATCTTTATAAGAAGATGTTACATCAATTTGAGATCCATTACTTAAATCTTGTATAGAAGTTCGGGAAAAATTGGAAATTTGTGCTGGGAATGTAAATTTACTCGTTTTATGAGTCCAAGGTTTGTTGGAATCAACCTCGATGTCGACTTGTTGTGCCGTCGCTTTTCCGCAAATTAGCACGCCCATGCATAATGCAGTCGCCCTGAATAGCTTCAATGACATTGCTGTCCTCCCCCCAATTGTCACCCCATTTTAACGCGGTCATTCAAAAGGAGGAAGGGCAGGCTAGACCATGCGCACAGCCTTTTCAGGCTTGGTGGCTTTACAGGACGTATTTCGACAAATCGGTATTCCGCGCCACGCTCGCCAGCTGGCTGTCGACATAGGCGGCGTCGATCAGCAGGGTCTGGCCCGCGCGGTCCTCCGCGTCGAAGCTGACTTCCTCCAGCAGCTTTTCCATCACGGTCTGCAGCCGGCGGGCGCCGATATTCTCGATCTGGCCGTTCACTTCTGCGGCGATCCGCGCGACTGCCTTGATGCCGTCCTCGGTGAAGTCGATCTCAACCCCTTCGGTGCCGATCAGCGCCTTGTACTGCTGCGGCAGGCTGGCCTTGGTGTCGGAAAGGATGCGCACGAAGTCTTCCTCCGTCAGCGCCTTCAACTCGACGCGGATCGGCAGGCGACCCTGCAGTTCAGGCAGCAGGTCGCTGGGCTTCGCCACATGGAACGCGCCCGATGCGATGAAGAGGATGTGGTCGGTCTTCATCGGCCCATATTTGGTCGCGACCGTCGTGCCCTCGATCAGCGGCAGCAGGTCGCGCTGCACGCCCTCGCGGCTCACTGATCCGCCGCGCACGTCGCTGACCGCGATCTTGTCGATCTCGTCCAGGAACACGATGCCGTTCGCCTCCGCGTCGGCAAGCGCCATGCGGCTCACTTCGTCCTGGTCCAGCCGCTTGTCCGCTTCCTCGTCAACCAGCTTGGTCCACGCCTCACGCACATTGATCTTGCGGCGCTTGGTCTGCTGGCCGCCGAAGGCCTTCCCCATCATGTCGGACAGGTTGATCATGCCGATCTGCCCGCCTTGGCCCGGCAGCTCGAACGGCATCGAGGGGGCGGCCGCCAGCTCGATCTCGATCTCCTTGTCGTCCAGATGGCCATCCTCGAACCGCTGGCGGAACGCGGCGCGCGTCGCCTGGCTGGCATCCTTGCCGGTCAGCGCATCCAGCAACCGTTCCAGCGCCGCTTCCTCGGCCTTGTCCTTCAGTGCGGCGCGGCGGCGATCCTTTTCCAGCCGCACCGCTTCCTCGACGAGATCGCGCGCGATCTGTTCGACGTCACGGCCGACATAGCCGACCTCGGTGAACTTGGTCGCCTCCACCTTCACGAACGGGGCATCGGCCAGCTTCGCCAGCCGCCGCGATATCTCGGTCTTGCCGCAGCCGGTGGGGCCGATCATCAGGATGTTCTTCGGCGTCACCTCGTCACGCAAATCGGCGCCCAGCCGCTGCCGCCGCCAGCGATTGCGCAGCGCCACCGCGACGGCGCGCTTGGCCTCCTGCTGTCCGATGATGTGCGCGTCCAGCGCGGCGACAATGGCCTTGGGGGTCAGGGATTCGTTCATTCTTTTTCTCGTTCATCACCCTCCCCTTCAGGGGAGGGGCCGGGGGTGGGGGAGTGAGTGGGGGCGGGATCAGCCAACGCTGTCCAGCGTCTCCACGGTCAGGTTCTCGTTGGTGTAGACGCAGATGTCTGCGGCGATCTTCATCGCTTTGCGCGCAATCGTTTCCGCGTCCTTTTCATATTCGGCCAGCGCCCGCGCCGCCGACAGGGCATAGTTCCCGCCGGATCCGATCGATGCGATCCCCTCGACCGGCTCCAGCACGTCGCCATTGCCCGTCAGGATCAGCGTCGTCTCCTTGTCGGCGACGATCATCATCGCCTCAAGATTGCGCAGATACTTGTCTGTCCGCCAGTCCTTCGCCAGCTCGACGGCGGCGCGCATCAGCTGGCCGTTATGCCGCTCCAGCTTCGCCTCCAGCCGCTCGAACAGGGTGAAGGCATCAGCGGTGGCGCCCGCGAAACCGCCGATGACGGAACCGTCACCCAGCCGGCGCACCTTCTTCGCATTGGGCTTCATCACCGTCTGCCCCATCGACACCTGCCCGTCGCCGACGACGATCACCTTGCCGTTCCTGCGCACCGACAAGATCGTCGTGCCATGCCATTTAATCGCGTCGCTCATCGGGTCTCCATGCATGTCGTCGTCGCCATATGGGAAGTCCGGCAACGGGCTGCAATCAGGATGTCCGCCCCGCGAACATGAAGGCGGCCGCACCCAGGATGCAGGCGAACGCACCCAGATAGCGCCAGCCGACCGGTTCCTTCAGCACCAGCACGGCGAAAACGGCGAACACGCCCAATGTCACGCACTCCTGCATGATCTTCAGCTGGCCGCCGGTCAGGCCCTGGGCATAGCCGATGCGGTTGGCGGGGACCGCAAAGCAATATTCGGCCAGCGCGATGCCCCAGCTGACCAGAATGACGATCCATAATTTGGAATGCGGGAATTTCAGGTGCCCGTACCAGGCAAGCGTCATGAAGCTGTTCGACACGATCAGCATCAACAAGGTCGTCATCGGTTGCTCCCCCAGGGATGTCGCACTGGTCCTATCCGACGGCGGCGAGTTGAGTCATGCTGCTTGTTTCAACAGCGACAGGGGGTTGCGATGAGTGTTGAACTTCCGGGTGGCCGACCCGTCACCCATGCCGGCCGTGCAAAGCGATTGCTGCTGACCCCGGCCGAGGAATGGCGGACGATCGATGCGGAGCCGATGACGGTCGGCGGCATCTTCAGGAACTGGGTGCTGCCGCTGGCGGCGATCGGCCCGATTGCGGGTTTCATCGGGTCGACAGTGTTCGGCTATTCGGCGCTCGGCATCACTTTCCGTCCAAGCATCGGCGCTGCACTCGGCACTGCGATCTTCAGCTATGTGATGGCGCTCATCGGCACCTATGTGCTCGCCCTCATCATCGATGCGCTGGCGCCGAATTTCGGCGGCACGAAGAATCAGGTGCAGGCGGTGAAGGTCGCAGCCTATTCGTCCACCGCCGCTTGGCTGGCGGGAATCTTCCAGCTCCTTCCCGCGGCATCCATCCTGGGAATTCTCGGGCTCTACAGCTTCTACCTGCTTTATGTCGGCCTGCCGCTGCTGATGAAGGCGCCTGCCGCCAAGGCGATGAGCTATACGATCGTCACCATCATCGCCGCCATCGTCGTGTTCGTGCTGAGCGCCGCCATCGTCGGTGGGGTTTCGCGCATGTTCGTGCCGTCCGTGCCGTCGCTTGGCGAAGCCGGCACCATCTCGGGCTCGCTCGACGTGCCGGGGGTCGGCAAGATCGATATGGGCAAGATGGAGCAAGCAGCGAAGAAGATGGAGGCGGCAGCCGCCAATCCAGCCACGCCTGTCGCTCCGGATGCCCTTCAGGCACTGCTCCCCGAAACGCTCGGCAGCTGGAAACGCACCAGCATCGAAAGCTCTGGCGCCGCGGCGGGCGGCCTTGGCGGCTCCCGGGCAGAGGCGCGCTATGAAAATGGCGAGGACCAGATCACCCTGGGCGTCACGGACATTGCCGCGGCGGGCGCGCTCGCAGCACTCGGCACCGCTTTCAACGTCCAGTCGAACAGGCAGACCGAGACCGGCTATGAAAAGACGGGCACGGTCGACGGGCGAATGACCAATGAGGAATGGGACAATGAAGCCCGGCACGGCAAATATGGCGTGCTTGTCGCCAACCGCTTCATGGTCGAGGCCGAGGGCAATGCGCCCGACATGAATGCACTGAAACAGGCTGTCGCCGTCGTAGGCATCGATCGGCTGGAAGCGATGGCGAAATAAGGGGGAGGCAATCTGCAGACCCAGTGCTCCGGGCTGACCCGGAGCCCATATCTGATGCGACGAAGCGCCGATCGAGTAGAAACTTTCCGTTCGTCCCTCGACTTCTCTCGGGACGAACGGGTTTATTTCAACGGGACAATCTCTAACGCCTGATCCCAAGCAGCCAGGGCTTGACCCGGCCGGTCGGCTTGGGCGCGCCGTCCAGCCTTCGCGCGCTGATGATCCGGACGGGTTTCAGGATCATCTGCCCCTTCATCGCGTCGGATCCGCCGCCGGTCGGCAGGGCGAGGATCTTGCGAACCGTATCCATGCCGCCGACCACCCGGCCGAACGCGGCATAGCCCGGATAGTCCCCGCGCGCGTCCATATTGGGTGTGGCACCCACGGTCAGGAAGAAATTGCCCCCGGCCGATCCGGCCTCCTTCCGGCGCGCCATCGATATGGTGGCGTCGAGATGGCGGATGCCGGTCACGTTGGTCGGCTCATGCGGGAAAGTCGGAAGTATGCGCCGCGCATCCGTCCCGATTCCGCCCTGGATGAACCCGAATTTGGGCGCCGTCTTGCGTCGTGAGGCGCGGTAGAAGGTCGTGCCGTCCAGCCGCTCGTCATCGACATAGTTGAGGAAATTCTCGGTGGTCCTGGGCGCGCGCTTGGCGTCGAGCGCAAGCACGATCGGCCCTTCCGATGTCACGATACGGACCCGGACATAGCCCGGCGTGGCTTTGGTGGCCGACTGGGCCGAAACGGGCACGGCCAGCGTCACGGACGCAAGCGCAAGAATGGAAAGAATCAAATGTCGCATCGATGGTTGGGGGACTCTTGCAGGAAACACTCAGCCCCAAGCTAGTGACTGGCCATCAAGGCGTGCAAGTACAAACAGGCCATCGGGGACGGGAAGGGCGCGCCTTTCCCGTCCTCGATCGATCAGGATTGGGTCTGGCCGGGCTGCATGTCGGCCGGGCAATCGCCAAGATATTTGGCATCGATCACCGTCTTCATTTCCTGCTGGGCGGCGGCAGGAACATTCGCGCCGCCGATCTTCGTCGCCATTTCCACCTTATAGGCAGAGGCCATGTCGCCGCTGACCGTGCCGATGCTCGTCATGGTCATGCCGTTGGCCGAACATTCCATGTCGATCGAATAGCCGGTGGCTGTCTTGGTCACATTGTTCCGGGCGCAGGTCTGGCCCGGCGTCGGGGGCGGAGCGAACGGATTTGAATTCGCTGCCGTCTCGCCCACGCACAATTTCGTCGTTTGGGGCTGCGGCATGGCGGCCGCCGTGATCTTCATTTCCCAAAGCCCGGCCTTGGGCATCGCATTGCCGGCCGCAGCGCTTTCCGCCTCGGCCGGGGCAGCGGACGTGGTCGACGCATTCTCTGCAGTGGTCTCGCCGCCGGAGCACGCGCTCAGAAGCATCAGGCCAGCACCCGAAATGGCAACAATCGAAGTGATACGCATCGGTCATACCCTGTTTTGCCGCCAGTCGGATCGATCTGGCGGGCGAACGATAACGGTCTGGATACCAATGGACATCGACCTGACGGCATTTCATCTTCGTTATGAAACCGTTCATCGGCTTTCATTGTTCGGGCGAATGCTTTTTTAGGCTAAATCGACGTTAACTTATCTTTCTGGTGCGACCCTTTTTCTAACAGGGACTATGTCTCAAGCCGAAACGCTGCTTAGGCCTTCCAGCGCTTCGGATGCTTCCATCCACCGCGCCTCCGCTTCCTCCAGTTGGGCGACCACATCGGCGCGCAGTTTCATCAGCTCGCCCATCGTGCGCTTGGCGTCCTCGGGCGTTGCCGCGGATGGATCGAACATCGCCCGGTCGATCTCGGATCGGCGATCCCCCAGCGCCTTGACCTCCCGTTCCGCCGCTTTCACCGCGTTGCCCAGCGTTTTCTGCCGTTCACGGGCATCGGCCGCCGCCTTGCGGGCATCCTTCGCCGATGTCTTGCTTTCCTTCGATGCGGCGGGGCTCTTGCCTAGGATCAGGTCGGTATAATCGTCGAGCGTCCCTGAAAATTCCTTCGCGGTGCCGCCGTCGACCAGCACCAGCCGGTCGGCCGTCAGTTCGATCATGTGGCGGTCGTGGCTGACCACCACCACCGTTCCCGAATAGTCGTTCAGCGCCTGTACCAGCGCCTCGCGCGCGTCGACGTCCAGGTGGTTGGTCGGTTCGTCGAGGATCAGCATGTGCGGCGCCTCACGCGTGATCAGCGCCAGCGCCAGCCGCGCCCGCTCGCCGCCGGAAAGCTTACCGACCTTGGTCAGCGCCTTGTCGCCCGAAAAGCCGAAGCGGCCCAGCTGCGCGCGTACCGCGCCTGGCGTTGCGCCCTTCATCACGCGGGTCATATGCTCCAGCGGCGTGTCGCCCGTATCCAGCTCTTCCACCTGATACTGGGTGAAATATCCCACCTTCATCTTGCCCGACGCGTTCATCGCCCCGTCCATCGGCGGCAATTGCGCGGCGAGCAGGCGGGCGAGCGTCGTCTTGCCGTTGCCGTTGCGGCCGAGCAGCGCCACCCGGTCGTTGGGATCGATGCGCAGGTTCAGCCGGCTCAGGATCGGCGTTCCCGCCGTATAGCCGACCGACGCCATGTCGAGCGTGATCAGCGGCGGCTTTAGTTCGTCGGGGTTGGGGAATTCGAACGACAGCGTCGGATCTTCCACCACCGCGGCGATCGGCTGCATCTTCGCGAGCGCCTTCACGCGCGATTGCGCCTGCTTGGCGGTGCTCGCCCGCGCGCTGTTGCGGGCGATATAGTCCTGCAGCTTGGCGCGCTGCTTGTCCTGCGCCGCCCGTGCCGAGGCGAGCTGCGCCAGCCGCTCCGCCCGCTGCGTCTCGAACGAGTCATAGCCGCCGGCATAGAGCGTCGTCTTCCCGCCCTCCAGGTGCAGGATATGGTCGACGACATTGTTCAGCAGGTCGCGCTCGTGGCTGATGACGACCATCGTCGCGCGATAATTCTTCAGGAAATTCTCAAGCCACAGCGTCGCTTCCAGGTCGAGGTGGTTCGACGGCTCGTCGAGCAGGAGCAGGTCCGGCCCCGAAAACAGCAGCGCGGCCAGCGCGACGCGCATCTTCCACCCGCCCGAATAGCTGTCGAGCGGCCGGTGCTGCATCTCCTCGTCAAAGCCCAGCCCCACCAAAATGCGCGCCGCCCGCGCCGGCGCCGTATGCGCGTCGATCGCGTTCAGCCGCTCGTGGATCTCGCCGATGCGGTGCATGTCCTCGGTATGCTCGGCCTCGTCGAGCAGCGCCGCCCGCTCGGTATCGGCAGCCAGCACCGTCTCGAACGGCGTCGCGGTGCCGGAAGGGGCTTCCTGCGCGATATAGCCCATCCGGGTGCCGCGCGGCATGTCGACCGATCCGTCGTCGGGCTCGCCCAACCCGGCGATCACTTTCATCAGCGTCGATTTGCCCGCACCGTTGCGCCCGATCAGCCCGACCCGGCTTTTCGGAGGCAGCGCGGCAGTCGCGCGGTCGAGGATCGTCCGCCCGCCAAGGCGAACCGTGATGCCGGATAGGTTAAGCATGCGCGCGCCGTTAGCATGGCCGAACGGCGATGTCAGCCAACCTTATTGGAACCGATAGTTCACGCTGAAGCCGATGTGATCGGACAGCGCCTTGCTTTCATTCTCGCCGCGCCCGAACATTACCTCGCGCGCCACCGGCTTCAGGCCCTCGTCGCCCGGCGAGAAATAGAGCTGCCAGTCGTTGGCGTGGATCAGCGGCACGTTGGACTTGAAATCCAGCCCGGTGATGCAGTCCTCCGGGTGATCCGCGCAGCCCGCGCCATATTTATGGCCCTTGCCCATCGCGGCCGCCGATTTCATCTTCCAGTGGCGGATATAGCCGAACAGCAGCGACAGCCGCTGCGGTGAGTGGCCGACGTTGAAATCCCCCACCAGCAGGCGGATGGTCGGCTGCAGCTTGGATTCATCCCCGATGAAATCGTCGAGCGCCTCGAGCTGCCGGCTCCACGCATAGCGGCTGACGGGCTCAGGCCGCGCCGCCGCTGTCCGGCTGTTCAGGTGGATGCCCACCACTTCCACAGGCGCCGGCGCACCCGGCACGGCGATCCTCGCGGCGACCAACCCCTTGTTTGCCAGACAATCGGTTCCCGCGCAGGCTTCGGTCGGAAATGCGATGCGGCGCACGCCTGTCACCGGAAAATCCGAAAGGATCACCAACCCGCTGGACAGCCAGGGCTTGGCGACCTCGCCGTTGAAGATGCTGCGCTGTGCCAGATAAGCGGGTGAGGCCGGTCTCGGCAGAGCCGGCCGTGGATCGGCCGATCCTGGACCGAAGACCTGATATCGATAGCCGGCGCGCTTGCCGATCGCCTCCGCCTCCGGTGTGAAGGCTTCCTGTAGCACGACGATATTGGGTGCCATGCCTTTCGCACGCATCGCGGCCAGCTTGTCGCCGATCTGGTCGAGTGCTTCCGGCCGCCCCGATGCGATCGGCCAGGGCAGGCCCTGCACATTATAGGTGAGTATGCTGAAACCGCCGGGCACCTTGGCGATGGTGTAGCTCGGCGTTTCGGTGGTCCTGGCCGGCACGGGGACATTCCCCCCGCCGATCAGGAAAGTCGCAAAGATCGCGATCCCCAGCTTCGCGTTCATGGACGGCTCCTCCTTTACCAGGAGGACGAAAGCCCATGCCCAAACCCAGCCCCCTGGTTGGCGCCGCCTCTAAACCAGCCCCGAGTCAAGGAGATGACGCGGATGAGTCAGATCGATGACGGACACCAATTGGGGGCCTATCGGTCCACGCCCCTGGCCTTTCCCCAGGCGCGCGGGGCCGTATAGCCAAGGTAACCCGTCCCGAAGAGCGCATAGAGCGGTTCCGGAATGCCGTTCAGATACGCGTTCATGCCGCGCGCGATCGCATCGGCCGTTTCGGGGCGTGCCGCAGCGATCAGGCCCATCGGAATCGCCCAGAGCAGAAGCGCATACATGACGTAGAGGAAGCTTGGCCGCGCCCGGCTGGTCCACGGGTCGGCGGATTGCGCCTCGGCCAGGATCGCCGCCATCTGCGCCTTCACCGCTTCCAGTTCCTGGCTGCCCTGCAGCTTCAACAGCTCCAGCTTGGCGCGGTCGCGCGCCTCGGGATCGGGAATGATCTTGTCGATCAGCTTCGCGATCGGGCCGACAATGCCTTCGATCAGGGACATGGCAATTCTCCTTCATGGATTTGCGGGGTCAGCCGATCCGCTTGGCGAGCCAGCCGTAGAGAAAGGCTTCATTCGCCGGCCGGTCTTCGGTCAGGCGGATGTATCGCTCGCCGCGAAGCGCCTCGATCGCCTTCAGCAAAACCGTCTCCCCGGCATTTCCGCGCCGGTTCAAGAAGGCGGCAAGGGCGCCCAGCGTCGCGGGGCCGATAATGCCGTCGCGAACGATGTCGGAATAATCCGTTTCCCCCCGGTTGAGCGCGTTGAGCGCCCGCTGCAGCAGGCCGGCGGCGACCGCCGGGCCCATGTTCACGCCGGTGTCGAACAGTTCGGCGGCCACCCGCGGCGCACGGCTCGCCACCCGATCGAAGCCGGGGCGCAGCCAATAAAGCTTGCGATAGATCGCGACGGCCATGTCGCGGGGAAAGGTGCGCATGTTGCTGGAATAGCCCTCCGCCCGCGCGACCGCTTCCGTCACGCCCCACCGCGTCGCGCCACCGCGATCGGCTGGATGATTTGAATATCCGCCCTCCAGGCCAATTACGGCATCGATCAGCGAATCGACATCCATATCAATCTCCCGGTTATGATTCGGAAGATTGAATAACCTATTTGGTTATATGTAGGACAGCGGCAATTTCACGCGGAAATGGTCGGACCAATAGGTTGTTTGAGAAAATTGGTCGGGGCGACAGGATTCGAACCTGCGACCCCCACACCCCCAGTGTGATGCGCTACCAGGCTGCGCTACGCCCCGACCATATATGGGTCGCCGGCCCTTGGACGGCTCCCAGAGCCGCGCCCCTTACGGGGATGTAGCGGGTTTCGCAAGCATGCTCCGCCGTATCGCGGTTGCGCCCTGCCGCTTTTACGTGATAGGCGCCCGCTTTTCCGGGGGACCGCATGGGCGGCCCTCTCATCATGACAGGCGCTGTCCCTTATGTTTGCATCTCCCGCTTTTGCCCAGACCGCCGGCGCTGCTGCACCCGCAGGTGGGGCCGCCTTCTTCATGCAGATGGTGCCGCTGATCGCCATCTTCGTGATTTTCTATTTCCTGCTTATCCGCCCGCAGCAAAAGCGGATGAAACAGCACCGCGCGATGATCGAAGGCGCCAAGAAGGGCGATCAGGTCGTGACGGGCGGCGGACTGATCGGCAAGGTCACCAAGGTGGAAGACCAGTATGTCGAGGTCGAGATCGCCCCGAACGTCAAGGTGAAGGCAGTGAAGTCCACTCTGTCGGACATCACACCTTCCGGCACCACCAAGCCCGCGAACGACTGACCGACCCATGCTCGATTTCCCGCGCTGGAAGGTCCTGCTGATCACCCTGTCGATTTTGATCGGCATTACGTGCGCCATTCCCAGCCTTGTTCCGCCATCGATGTGGCCGAACTGGCTGCCGGCACCACGGATCAATCTTGGCCTCGACCTTTCGGGCGGCAGCCATATCCTGCTTGAGGCTGATCCGCGCGACGTTCAGCGCCAGCAGCTGGAAAAGATGGAAGAGACGATTCGCACGGAGATGCGCCGCAACCAGCCGCGCATCGCCATCGGCGACATCTCTTCCACGGGTGGGCGGCTGAGCTTCACGGTTCGCGATGCCGGGCAGGTCGATGCGGCCGTCGAGCGCCTGCGCGCCCAAACGACCGGCGTCGGCGTGACCGGGCAGCGCGACTGGGACATCCGCGTCGTCGATTCGTCGCGTGTCGTCGCGACGCCGACCCAGGCCGGGGTCAATGCTGAGGTCATCCGCGCGATGGACGTCGCCACCGAAGTGGTTCGCCGCCGCATCGACGAACTCGGCACGCGCGAGCCGACGATTGTCCGCCAGGGCTCGACACGCATTCTGGTGCAGGTGCCGGGTCTTCAGGACCCGCAGCAGTTGAAGGACCTGCTCGGCCAGACGGCGACGCTTGAATTCAAGCTGGTCGACCTGACCGCCGACCCCGCCGCTGTCGCCGCGGGCCGTGCGCCCGTCGGCAGCCAGATCCTACCTTATGCCGACAATCCCTCCGGCCAGGCCACCATCGCGGTCAAGCGGCAGGTGATGGTCAGCGGTGAGGAGCTGATCGACGCGCAGCAGCAGTTCGACCCGCAGACCAACGCGCCTGTCGTCAGCATCCGCTTCGACGGGCAGGGCGGTCGCCGTTTCGCCCGCGTGACGCAGGAAAATGTCGGCAAGCCCTTCGCGATCATCCTGGACGGCAAGGTGCTGTCGGCACCGAACATCAACGAGCCGATCCTGGGCGGCAGCGCGCAGATTTCCGGCAACTTCACCACCGACAGCGCCAATCAGCTCGCCATCGCCCTGCGCTCCGGCAAGCTGCCCGTCGCGTTGAAGGTGATCGAGGAACGCACGGTCGGCCCGCAGCTTGGCGCCGATTCGATCCGCGCCGGTGTCCTGGCGTCGGCCATCGCGGCGGTCGCGGTCATCATCTTCATGATTCTGACCTATGGCCGCTTCGGCATCTATGCGACGCTGGCCGTGATCATCAACGTGCTCGTCATCCTGGCGGTGATGGGCCTGCTGAACGCGACGCTGACGCTCCCCGGCATCGCCGGCTTCGTGCTGACGATCGGCACCGCGGTCGATGCCAACGTGCTGATCAACGAGCGCATCCGCGAGGAACGGCGGCGCGGGCGAAGCATCGTCCAGTCGATCGAATATGGCTATAAGGAAGCAAGCAGGACGATCTTCGAGGCGAACGTCACCCACGCCATTGCCGGTGCGATCATGCTTGCGCTCGGTTCCGGTCCGGTGAAGGGCTTCGCGATCGTGCTGCTGATCGGCATCGCCACCTCGGTGTTCACCGCTGTCGTCTTCACCCGCATGCTTGCGGCCGGCTGGCTCCGCCGCAATCGACCCACTGAAATCCATATCTGAGCGGGACCAGACCAATGCGCCTTATCAAGCTCGTCCCCGACAACACCAACATCCGCTTCGTCCGGCTGCGCCACTGGGCGTTCGGGCTGACTGCCTTGCTGACGATCCTGGCCGTCGCGCTGGTCCTGGCGCGCGGGCTAAATCTCGGCGTCGATTTCGTCGGCGGCCTGATGATCGAGGCGAAGTTCGAGCAGCCCGCCCAGCTCGAACGCGTGCGCTCCAGCGTCGAACGGCTCGATGTCGGCGATGTCGGGTTGCAGCAGTTCGGCGATCCGAACAGCGTGTCGATCCGTCTGCCGCTGCCCGACAGTACGGATGAAGGCGCCACCAACGCCGTGGTCCGCAAGGTGCAGGCCGCGCTCTCGGCACAGTATCCGGGCGTCGCCTTCCCCCGCTACGACACCGTGTCGGGTAAGGTTTCCGACGAGCTGATCCGCAATGGCATCCTCGCCGTGCTCCTTGCCGTGTTCGGCATCGCAGTGTTCAGCTGGCTTCGCTACGAATGGCAGTTCGGCGTCTCCACCTTCGTCGCGATCGCGCACGACGTGCTGATGACGCTCGGTTTCTTCGCGCTGACGCGGATGGAGTTCGATCTCAACATTGTCGCCGCGGTACTGACGATCGTCGGCTACTCGATCAACGACAAGATGGTGATCGACGACCGTATCCGCGAAAATATGCGCAAATACCGCAAGATGGACATGCCGGAGCTGATCGACCTGTCGGTCAACGAAACGCTGCCGCGCACCGTGATGACGATGATCACCGTCATGCTGGCACTGGGCTCGCTGCTGCTGTTCGGCGGCCATGTGCTGCGTGGCTTCACCGCGGCAATGATGCTCGGCATCGTCGTCGGCACCTATTCGTCGGTCTATGTCTCCTCGTCGCTGCTCATCACGCTCGGCGTGCGGCCGCAGCCACCGGGCGGCACGACCAGGGCGCCCGGCAAGCTGGGCGGCGCGGAACGGATCGGCCCGACGCCAGAGGTCGATGCCTAATCTCGATCGTGACGCCCGCGCCGACGGGCCTGCAATCACCGGTTTCGCGGGCAACGGCTTTCGCGTCGACGGTATTGCGGTGCATGAAGGCGGCCTGCTGATGACGCCCGAAAGCGCCATTGGCTGGGACGCGCCGGCCATCGATGCCCTCACTCCCGACATAATAGCGCCGTTGTTGGAACAGGTGGAGCAGCCGGAATTCCTGCTGCTCGGCACCGGGGCCCGGCTGGTCCGGCCAAGCGCTGCCTTCGTTTCGGCCCTAGAGGCGAAGGGCATCGGGGTCGAGGCGATGGATAGCCGGACCGCCGCCCGCGCCTGGGGCTTGCTGCGCGGCGAAGGACGAATGATCGTCGCCGCGCTGCTACCCCTGAACGGCTGACTCAGGCAATCGGCATCGACCCGGAATAGGCGAACAGGGCATCCCCCCCATCGCTGACCGATATGTCGCTACGATCGGTGACCAGCCAGCATTCCCCCGCGTGCCAATCCTGCGCATCGATACGGCCCGATCCCGCGATCGGAATGAACCAGCCGGGACCGGCATCGCCCATCACCACCGAATGATCGCCGCCGCTCCAGCGCTCCATGACGAATTTCGGCCCCTGGACCAGCAGGGTGCGACTTGCATTCACCGGGACAGGGTTCAGCCGCACCTCGAACGGGGCGGGGTCGGACACGGCGATCCCCGCATCGAGGTGAAGCTCGCGCGGACGGCCATAGTCGTAGAGCCGATAGGTCAGATCGACATTCTGCTGCACCTCGATCAGGGTGATGCCGGCTCCGATGGCATGAACGGTCCGGGCCGGCGAATAGATGACGTCGCCGGCCTTGACCGGCTTCCAGTCGACCAGTTCCTCGATGCTGCCGTCAAGCGCCGCGACACGCAGGGCGTCATGCGTCGTCTCCCGCTTCAGGCCGAGGGCGATCGTCGAATCGGGCTTTGCGGCGAGGATGATCCATGCCTCATCCTTGCCGCGGGGATAACCGGTTGCGCGGGCGGCGGCATCGTCCGGGTGAACCTGGATCGACAGCCTTTCATTCGTGAACAGATATTTGATCAGCAGATCAGGCGTATCTCCTCCCGGCGCCTGAAACCATATTTCGCCGATCGGTTCGGCATCCGCCGGAGGCGGCTCGAATCCCGGCCACAAATCATGCCGCCCCCAGGGTTTTTCGACGCGATGCGTATGAAGGCGGGTGGCGGACATTGCTGATGACTCCGGGGGGACGGATATTTTTCCAACGCATAGAGGAGGATCGGGTGCCACGCCAAGGCTAGCATCAGGACGCTTGGCGATGGCGAACGGCTCGGCTAGATAGGCGGCCATGCGTATGCCCGTATCGAAGACCCTCGCCAGCCTGATCGCCCTAGCCCTGATCGCGCCGCTCGCCGGTTGCGCCAGCCGTGGTTCGGGGGCCGGCGCCGACACCAGCTATGTCGCGCGCGACGTGAACACGCTCTACAGCGCAGGCAAGGACCGGCTCGACCGCAGGCAATACAAGCTCGCGGCCGCCCTTTTCGATGAGGTCGAGCGCCAGCACCCTTATTCCATCTGGGCACGCAGAGCGCAGCTGATGGGGTCGTACAGCTATTATCTGGCGCGCGATTACACGGCGTCCATCGAATCCGCCCAGCGTTTCCTGTCGATCCATCCGGGCAACAAGGACGCGCCCTATGCGCACTATCTGATCGCGGTCGATTATTACGAGCAGATCACCGATGTGACGCGTGACCAGAAGATCACCCAGCAGGCGCTCGACGCCCTGGGCGAGGTTATCCGCCGCTATCCCGATACGCGCTTCGCAGCTGATGCACGGCTGAAGGTCGATCTGGTCAGAGACCATCTGGCCGGCAAGGAAATGGAGATCGGCCGCTTCTATCAGCGCCGTGCGCAATGGCTTGCCTCGACGGTGCGTTTCCAGAAGGTGATCCAGGATTTCGATACCACCAGCCATACGCCCGAAGCGCTGATGCGGCTGACCGAAAGCTATCTGGCACTCGGCATCCCGGATGAAGCGAAGCGGGCGGCGGCGACGCTTGGCGCCAACTATCCGGGGTCCGAATGGTATCAGCGCGCCTACAAGCTGATTCAGGATAATCCGCCCAAAGCGGCGAGCGGCGACTGATCGCTGGTAAAAAGGCCGCCGCCCTGATCGAGGGCGACGGCCTTTTCCATTTATCGCTCGATCAGGCGAACACGGCGCTTGCAGAGCGACGACGGCGCATTGCGCCACCGACCAGGCCGAAGCCGCCGATCATCATCGCCCAGGTCGCAGGTTCAGGAACTGCACCGGTCACGTCCGACAGACGGATATTGTCGAACTGGAACGTGCCGTTGCGCTCGAACGGGTCGAAGCGGATCGACGTGATCGGGCCCAGGCCGGCGATGCTGTAGGTATCGAACAGCATGGCGGTCGAGGTCGGGATGTCGAACCGCATGCTGCCGATCGTGCCGTCGACCAGCGTGTAGAAGAAATCGATCGCGAGCGGATTGCTTGCCTGGCGCGAACCAATGTCGATCGAATCGAACATGAAGGCCGATCCGTCGAGCTTCTCGACCGTGACGATCTGACCGGCGAAGCTGGTCTTGATCGAGGCGCCGGCCGGATCGAGGCTGTTGCGGCGCTGCTCGGTGACGAAGCAGCGGCCGACCGGACGACCGCCTGACGGCGCTTCGCAGGTGGACGAGTTGACGCGGAAGCCGTCTTCCACAATCGGGCCGTAAATGCTGGTGGTGGCGGTGTTGCTGGGACTGGCGGGCGCATAATTGTCGAAATCGAGCACGACGGCGGCCGCCGGGGTGGCCGCTGCGGCGAGCGCGAAAGCAGCCGCGCCTAAACGGAGCAGGTTGAGCATGGATGACCCCCTTGAAAAATCGGCTTCCTCATGAAGCCGCAATTCGCGGCTAGGAGGCGGAGATGACGTTAACATTTCTTAACCATGACTCGCGGGGGACTCCGTATGATGGTGCCGATACGGGACAACCGCTCGCCCGTGCGCCGGCATGACAAAGGGGGGTTAAACACGCCGCGACTTGTTCTAAGGATCGGGCGATGCTGACCGCTCTCGCCATTCGCGATGTCGTGCTGATCGAGGCGCTCGACCTCGATTTCGCCGCAGGGCTTGGCGTGCTGACGGGGGAGACGGGCGCGGGCAAGTCGATCTTGCTCGATGCGCTGGGGCTGGCGCTTGGCGAGCGCGCCGATAGCGGACTTGTGCGTCAGGGAGCCGCGCAGGCCGTCGTGACGGCCAGTTTCGATCTGGACGGGGTGGATCACCCCGTCGCGGCGCTGCTTCGTGAAAATGGGCTCGACGCGGATCCGGGGGAACCGCTGATCGTTCGCCGCCTGGTCAAGGCGGATGGGGGGAGCCGCGCCTTCATCAACGATCAGCCGGCCTCCGCCGCCTTGTTGCGGGATGTGGGGGCGTTGCTGGTGGAAATCCACGGTCAGCATGACGATCGGGGCCTGCTTGCGCCACGCGGGCACCGGGCCTTGCTGGATGCCTTTGGCCGTCTCGATCTTGCCGCCGTTTCGAAAGCCCATGGGCAGTGGCGCGCGGCGGAAGATGCGCTGGCAACCGCCCGGCGCGAACTGGAGAACGCGGCCAGCGACCAGGAATGGCTGGAGCATGTTGTCGCGGAACTCCGCAGCTTCGGCCCGGAACCGGGGGAAGAGCAGACTCTGGCCGACGAACGCTCAGCCATCCAGCGCGGTGCGAAGCTGGCGGAAGATCTTGCGACCGTCACCGCGCATCTCGATGGCTCGGAAGGCGCGCTCACCCAGCTTCGGCAGGCCGCGAGAAGGCTCGACCGAATTGCCGAGGACCATCCGCTGCTGGGCGAGGCGCTGGCGGCGCTCGACCGCGCGGTGGTCGAGGGGGCGGAGGCGGAGGATCGGCTTGCCGCGGCCAATCGGACGTTCGCCTATGATCCTTCCCGGCTCGAAGCGATCGAAACGCGGCTGTTCGACTTGCGCGCACTTGCCCGCAAACACCGCGTCGAACCCGATGCGCTTGCGGCGCTCGCGGACGATTTGTCCGGACGATTGGCGCGCATCGAGGCGGGCGGCGAAGGGCTGGCAGCGCTCGAGGCGGAAGCAAGGGCCGCCGGCACCGCCTATCGCGATGCGGCCGGGGCGCTGAGTGCCGCCCGGACGGCGGCGGCGGCAAGGCTGGATGCAGCGGTTGCAGCCGAGCTCGCTCCCCTGAAGCTCGATGCCGCGCGCTTTCGCACGGCCATCGCGCCCTTGCCCGAAGAACAATGGGGTCCGGCTGGCTGCGACCGCGTCGAGTTCGAGATTTCGACTAATCCGGGCGCTCCTTTCGGTCCGCTCGCCAGAATCGCGAGCGGCGGCGAACTGTCCCGCTTCATACTCGCGCTCAAAGTCGCGCTGGCCGAACAGGGCGGCGCGGGAACGATGATCTTTGACGAGATCGACCGGGGCGTGGGCGGGGCCGTGGCGAGCGCGATCGGTGAGCGACTGGCGCGGCTTTCCAGCGGTGCGCAGCTGCTGGTCGTGACCCACAGTCCCCAGGTGGCCGCGCGGGCGGCCCGGCATCTGCTGATCGCCAAAAGCCATGACGGGCTGGTGACGCGGACCGGCGTGACGCTGCTCGACGATGTATCCCGGCGTGAGGAAATCGCGCGCATGCTCTCGGGGGCAAGCGTAACGGACGAGGCGCGCGCGCAGGCGGATCGATTGTTGGAGGCGGCGTGAGCGACGAGAAGAAGGCGGCCGAGCGCCTCGAATGGCTGGCGACGGAGATCGCCCGGCACAACCGGCTTTATCACACCGACGACGCGCCGGAGGTTTCCGACGCGGACTATGACGCGCTGGTGCGCGAGAACACGGCGCTGGAAAAGAAATTCCCGCATCTCGTGCGTCCCGACAGCCCCAGCGTGATGGTAGGCTCGGCCCCGGCGGCGCATCTGTCGAAAGTCGCGCACAGCCGGCCGATGCTCAGTCTGGAAAACGCCTTCGACGATGCGGATGTCACCGATTTCGCCCAGCGGATCCGGCGTTTCCTGAACCTGGGCGTCGAAGATGAGGTCGCCCTGACCGCCGAGCCGAAGATCGACGGCCTGTCCTGTTCGCTCCGCTATGAGCGCGGGCGGCTGGTGCAGGCGTTGACGCGCGGCGATGGAACGGTCGGCGAAGTGGTGACGGAGAATGTCCGCACCATCGCCGATATTCCCCAAATGCTGAACGGCGAATGCCCGGACGTCTTCGAGATCCGCGGTGAAGTCTATATGTCGAAGGCGGATTTCGCTGCCCTCAACGCGCGCCTGCTGGCCGAGGCGGACGAGCCGGAAAAGGCGCGTCAGTTTGCCAACCCGCGCAATGCGGCCGCCGGTTCGCTGCGGCAGAAGGATGCAGGTGTGACGGCTGAGCGACCGCTTCGCTTCCTGGCGCATGGCTGGGGGGAGGCCTCTTCGCTTCCCGCTGACACGCAGACGGGGATGATGCGGGCGATCGCCGGCTGGGGTCTGCCCGTGTCGGACGAGTTCAAGCGCTTCGACCATGCGGACGGTGCGCTTGCCCATTATCGCCGGATCGAGGCGATGCGCGCGTCGCTGCCGTTCGACATCGACGGCGTGGTCTACAAGGTCGATCGACTCGATTGGCAGCAACGGCTGGGTTTCGTGGCCAAGGCGCCGCGCTGGGCGATCGCGCATAAATTTCCCGCGGAACGGGCGCAGACGACGCTGCTCGCCATCGATATCCAGGTCGGTCGAACAGGCAAGCTGACGCCGGTCGCGCGGCTTGAGCCTGTCACCGTCGGGGGCGTGGTGGTGACCAACGCCACGCTGCACAATGCGGACGAGATCGAGCGGCTGGGTGTCCGCCCCGGCGACCGGGTGACGGTGCAGCGCGCGGGCGATGTGATTCCGCAGATCCTGGAAAATCTGACGCCGGACGAGGACCGGCCGGCCTTCGTCTTTCCGGACAGCTGCCCCGAATGCGACTCCGATGCGGTACGGGAGGAAGGCGAGGTCGATGTACGCTGCACGGGCGGCCTCATCTGCCCGGCGCAGCGGGTTGAGCGCCTTCGCCATTTCGTAAGCCGCCGGGCGATGGAGATTGAAGGGCTGGGCCTGCAGCAGATCGAGGATTTCTTCCACGACGGCCTCGTTCACGCGCCGGCGGACATTTTCCGCCTGACTGAGGAGCAGCTGCTCGCCCGCAAGAAGGATGGCCGCGTGTGGGCGGCGAACCTGCTTCGCGCGATCGAGACGAGCAAGATGCAGCCGCTCGATCGCTTCCTGTTCGCGCTCGGCATCCGTCATGTCGGCGAGGTGACGGCGCGCGATCTGGCGCGGCGCTATGCCAGTTTCGACGGCTTCATGGCGATGATCGATGCCGCGCTCGCCCGCCGGTCCGCGATCGTCCCGACACCCGCCGAGCCGGAACGCAAGTTCGAGCTGCGCCGCCAGCGGGAGATCGTCGCCGCCATCGATACGCCGAATATCGGGCCTGAGGTGGCGAATGCCCTGCTCGATTTCTTCGCGGAGGAGCATAATCGCGATGCCGTGCGCGATCTGATCGCGATGGGCGTGACGCCCGCAGACGTTGTCAGCCAGGCGCGCGCGTCCGAAGTGACCGGCAAGACCGTGGTCTTCACCGGCACGCTTGAAACCATGTCGCGTGACGAGGCGAAGGCGCAGGCCCTTTCGCTCGGTGCCAAGGTTGCCGGGTCCGTTTCGGCAAAGACGGATCTGGTGGTGGCGGGGCCGGGGGCGGGATCGAAGCTCAAAAAGGCCGAGGAGCTTGGGGTCCGCGTGACGGATGAGGCGGGCTGGGCAGAGATCGTCGCTGCCGCCGGATAGGGCCCGAAAGCGTCGGGTTATTTAACATATTGTTTACAGGGACTTTTGGTTAATGCGCAAATCCGGCGGATTTGCGCAATTGGCACGGCTGTTGCGTTGCTTGGGCAGGGTGAGTGCAAACCAATATTAATAGAGGTAAGTGTATGCTTAAGAAGATGATTGCTGCGGCCGCTCTGGCTGCTGTTGCCGGTACCGCCAATGCTGCGGTTCTCATCGATTTCGCGCCGAGCACGGGCGGTCCTGCTGCCGGGGAAACGCTGCTCGCGGATTTCAACAATTCCGCCAATGACGGCCTGGTTCAGGGCAGCGGCTTCACTTTCCTGACCGGCAATTCCAACCAGGGTGCCCTGCCGGGCGCCGGCGACGGCTCGCGCTATCTGTCGGTTCTGAGCGGCGGTAACGCAACGATCGATTTCGGCGTGCTGACCTCTGGTTTCAGCATGGACATCGGTTCGGTCGACGACTTCAACTTCCTGACGCTGGTGTTCGACGACGGCACGAGCGAGACGTTCGACGGCTTCGATCTGGTCGCGGTGCCGGACGGTAACCAGCAGTCCGGCACGACCAACGGCCGCTTCACCTTCTCGGTTGACGATGGCCGCAAGATCACCGGCATCCAGCTGGCGTCGAACGGTTATTCGTTCGAAGTCGACAACATCGCCATCTCGGCGGTGCCGGAACCGGCGACATGGGCGATGATGATCGCTGGCTTCGCGATGGTCGGTTTCGGCCTGCGCGGCCGTCGCCGCGGAGTGGCGACCGTCACCGCCTGATCCCAAGTTCCTCGGGGGAGAAGATGCCGTCGGCCTTTGGCCGGCGGCATTTCTTTTTGTGGACTAAAGGGCTTTTCCCACGCTCTCTTGCCGTGCGGTTCGCCGTTTGCGATCACAATAGCGCTTTAATTCGGCAAAATCATATCGTATCGTGAATCCTAAGAGGGGAGCGTTAGAGTTTAATGACAACGGAAAGCACCTCGGCGCTTCTATCCGAAGCGCGGCGTCCTACCCGCCCCACAACCGCCCCGACCTTGGTCGACATTGCGCATGAGCATCTGCTGTCGATGCTCGTGTCGATGCAGATCACGCCCGGCGAGCGGATCAGAATTGATGCCGTTGCGCGTCAACTGGGCATATCGCAGACGCCGATCCGCGAGGCGCTCCGCCGGCTGGAGGCGGAGAACCTCGTCCACAAGATCACCAATGTCGGCTACCGGGCCAGCTCGCAGATGTCGCGGCGGGAAATCGACGACCTGTACGAACTGCGCATGCTGATCGAGCCCTATGCCGCCGGTCAGGCAGCCGCCGGAGCGATGACGGATGACGACGTCCGCCTGCTCTCCGAAATGGAAAAGGACATGGACAAGGTGAAGGCGGGGACGGGCGTCGCCTATGCGCGCTTCGCCGAAGCCGACGCCACCCTGCACCGGCTGATCGCGGCGGGCAGCGGAAACAGGCTGATCGCCGAGACGATCGAGCGCCTGCACGTCCACCTCCACATCTTCCAGATTCTGTTCAGCACGAAGACGCCGGGTCAGGACGGGGCCCTGGTTGGGCGGGGCGATGCGCCGGAAGAGGCGGGCGAGGAGCATTCCCGCATCATCCGTGCGCTGCTGGATCGGGATTCGGCCGCGGCCGAAGCCGCGATGCGTCATCATTTGGAGCGTTCACGCGCGCGCATCGATGAAGCGCTGAAGCGCTCGGTCGATGAGGCGGCGGGGAAGGCCTTGAAAAAGGATTGACCGGCAAGATGCCGGCCAATGAAAGTAGAGAGGATGTTTTATGAAAGCTTTCAGCCGGAATATGTTGGTGGTCGCCGGGTTGGCGGGCGTTTCGCTGCTGTCTTATGCCGCGGTCGCGCAGACCCAGCCCCAGTCGCCTCCGCGACAGCGACCGCAACCTATTCAGGCCTGGTCGGCCAAGCCCAGTACGCTGACACCCTGGACCGCGCCGAATAAGCCACTCTGGAAGCTGTCTGACGTTCTCGCCAAGCATAAGGGCCAATCCGACTGGTCGGAACAGATCGTCCATGATGCGGACTTCAATGCGTCCTACATCTCGATGGCGCCGGGCAAGAAGACGAAGCCGACTTTCTATGCCGACAACCGTATTTTCTGGGTCGTTCAGGACGGTTCGATCCGCTTCGAGATCCAGGGGCAGGAGCCCTTCGTCGCGACCAAGGGCTATCTGGTGCAGGTGCCGGAACGCGTTCCGTTCAGCATGGAGACGGTCGGCGACAAGCCTTCGTTGCGGTTCGAGGTCCTCGATTCCCGCGCGACGCCGCTTTACCCGATCGACCAGACGCCGACCCCGCGTGCCGGCAAGGATTATGTGAAGGTCAGCTTCACCGGGCAGGGCCATTATGACGATGTCAACAAGCCCTATCTGGATTTCCAGAAGACGGTGGTCGAAGGCGGCGCCAGGGGTGGCGCCTTCGTCAAGGATGACACCACCTTCGCCAACGTCATCCGTGGTCCGGGCGCTCCGCCCGCTCCGCCGACGAACCTCGGCCACTTCCATGTCGACTATTCAGAATTCTGGTTCATCCTGGAAGGCAAGGTTGACTATCTGATCGAGGGAGAGCCGCTGTTCACCGCCGAACAGGGCGACATCGTCTATGCCCCGATGGGGCGCTGGCATCGTGCCAGCTGGGGCGGTACCGGCATGGCGACGCGCCTTGCGATCAATCCGCGCCCCAACGGCATGCATAACTATCAGCCAAACTGACGGAATTGGATTTGATCCGCGGTTAGCCGCGGCCTTTTGGGATAGGGCGAACCTGCATCAAGCTGGTTCGCCCTTGAGCCGCATTCACAAGCGCGTGGAATTGCCGAAAAATCCGGAATCCCGCACCGTTCTTTAAGGTGTTAGGATTGACTTGCCCCGGGCTCGGACATATCAGAAAAATCATATACGATATTAAACTGACAGAGAGGGCAGCTTTCGGGACAGTTAGGTGAGGAATGCGGCATAGGGCTCGAGTCCATCCGTATCTTCCTGCTCTGGACGTCGAGGCCCCGCCCGGCAACTATTCAAAGTATTTTCTACAACCATCATGGACCGGTGCAGACTATGAACATCTTTGGAGCCATGCGTCTCCCGCGCTCCGTCGCGCTTGGATCTGGGCAGCGGCGTGCGCTTGGCGCGATCACGGCAAGGCTCGGTAAGAAGGCCCTTATCTGTACCGATGCCCGTCTTGGCGTTTCCGCCGAGCTGGCGGAAATCGTTGCCGATCTGAAGGCTTCGGGCGTCGATGTCTGCGTTTATGACCAGACCCAGCCCGACCTGCCGGTGGAATCGGTCGTCGATTGCGTTGAACAGGTCCGTGATTTCGGCGCCGACGTGGTCCTCGGCATCGGCGGCGGCAGCTCGATGGACATGGCCAAGGTTGTGGCGGTGCTGCTGACCCACGGCGGTGATTTCCGCCAATATTATGGCGAGTTCAACGTACCCGGCCCAGTCATGCCGTTGATCGCGGTGCCGACCACATCGGGCACCGGTTCGGAAGTGACGCCTGTCGCCGTCGTTTCGGACGATGAGCGCGGTGCCAAGGTCGGCATCGCCAGCCCCCATCTCATACCGATCGCAGCGGTCTGCGATCCGGAATTGACTGTCACTTGCCCGCCATTCCTGACCGCGCTCTCGGGCGCCGACGCGCTGACGCATGCGGTGGAAGCCTTCACCACGCTCAAGCGGCCGGTCGATCCGCTGCTGACGGAACAGCATGTCTTCATGGGCAAGAACGTCTTGTCCGACCAGTTCGCCCGCCTGGCCGTCCTCAACATCTGGAAGAGCCTGCACAAGGCGTTCACCGACGGCACGGATATCGAGGCGCGTGAAAATCTGATGCTGGCGTCGCTGGCGGCTGGTTGTGCGTTCGGTGCTGCGGGCACGGCCGCGGCCCATGCCCTTCAATATCCCGTCGGCAACCTGACCCACACCGCCCATGGCGATGGCGTGGCCTGCCTGCTGCCTTATGTGATGCAGTTCAATCAGCCGGCCTGCATCGACCAGTTCGCGGAACTCGGCGCACTGGTCGGCGTTGGTGAGTCGGGCATGGATCAGGCGACGCTGTCGCAGCGTTTCATCGATGGCGTGGCGAGCTTGCTCGCCTCCGTCAACATCCCCAGGACGCTCAAGGACATGGGGCTGGCCGAGGACAAGCAGGATTATGTTGCGGAAACGTCGCTGAATTCTGCGCGTCTCATCAAGAACAATCCCCGGCCGCTCGATCTGGGTGCGATGAAGAGCATCACCTACGCCGCCTATTCGGGCGACCGCATGGCGCTCCAATCGGCCTGATCCCGCGTTTCGTTACCGGCCATGTGGATGATCCGCCTGGCCCAGCCCAGATGAGGTTCCGTTATGTCTTCCGCCAATAGCTATGCCGCCCCGCCCGCCAATGGAAAGGCTGGTCCGTTCGAGATCCCGACCGATCTGCTGATCGGGGATGCCTGGGTGCTCGGCGGCACAGGCAAGCGGATCGACATCCTCAATCCCTCGACGGGGGAGGTGCTGACCTCCGTTGCCGATGGCGATGTCGACGATGGTATCGCTGCGGTCGACGCGGCGGCGGGCGCAGCGGAAGCGTGGGCGGCGACCGCGCCGCGCAAGCGCGCTGAAATCCTGGTCGCCTGCTACCACCGCATGATGGAAAATGCCGACTGGCTGGCGCAGCTGATCTCGCTTGAGAACGGCAAGTCGCTGACCGATGCGCGTGGTGAAGTGGGCTATGCCGCTGAATTTTTCCGCTGGTATGCGGAGGAAGCGGTTCGCGTGAATGGCGAGCTGGCGATCGCGCCGATGGGCGGCAACCGTATCGTCGTGCAGCACCAGCCGATCGGCATCTCGCTGCTGATCACGCCTTGGAACTTTCCGGCGGCAATGGCGACGCGCAAGATGGCGCCGGCACTCGCCGCCGGTTGCACCTGCATCCTGAAGCCTGCCGAGGAAACGCCGCTGACCGCGCTCGCCGTGGCGCAGATCATGCGTGAAGCCGGTGTTCCTGCGGGCGTCGTCAACCTCATCAACACCAGCGAGCCTGGTCCCGTCACCAGCGCGATCCTGCATGATCCGCGCGTGCGGAAACTGTCCTTCACCGGATCGACGGAAGTGGGCCGCATCCTGCTGCGCGAAGCGGCGGACTGCGTCATCAGCTCGTCGATGGAGCTGGGCGGCAACGCGCCATTCCTCATCCTCGACGACGCGAACCTGGACGAGGCGATCGAGGGCGCGATGATCGCCAAGATGCGCAACGCCGGTGAGGCGTGCACTGCCGCCAACCGCTTCTATGTCCAGCGCGGCATCTACCCCGCTTTCGTCGAGCGGCTTTCCGAACGCATGGGCAAGATGAAGGTCGGCCCGGGCGCCAACCCCGGCACGGAATGCGGCGCGATGATCAACCAGGCGGCGATCGACAAGATCGAATATCTGGTCGACAACGCGCGTTCCCTGGGCGGCAAGGTGGTGGTCGGCGGCAAGACGCCGGAAGGTCCCGGCTTTTTCTATCCGCCGACGGTCATCGCCGACATCCAGCCGGGTTCGGAAATCCTGCGTCAGGAAGTGTTCGGCCCGGTCGCTGCCGTGGTCGTGTTCGACGACATCGAAGATGCGATCCGTCAGGCTAATGACACCGAATATGGTCTGTCAGCCTATGTCTACACCCAGGATCTGAAGGTCGGCCTGCGCATTTCGGAACGTCTGGAATATGGTATGGTCGCGCTGAACCGCGGTCTGGTGTCGGATGCCGCCGCGCCGTTCGGTGGCATGAAGCAGAGCGGCCTCGGCCGTGAAGGTTCGCATCACGGCCTGCACGAGTTCACCGAGATCAAGTACATCGCCACCAGCTGGTAAGCAGCGGCGCGAAAATAAAAAAGGGCGGCTTTAGGGCCGCCCTTTTCATGTCAGTCGCCGACCCACTCCGGCATCGGCTGCTTGTCCAGGAAATGGCGCACGCCCTGGCGGAAATCGTTGCTGCCATAGACTTGGGCGATGAGGCCCTCGATCTCCGGCAACCCCTCATAGGTCATCCGGAACACCGATTCCTTGGTCGTCCGGGTGGTGAGCGGTGCGTTCTCGGCGGCCCGCTGGCAAAGCTCGGCAACTGCCGCGTCAAGCTCCGCAGGCTCGACGATCTTCAGCAGGAAACCGCTGTCGAGCAGTTGCTGAGCACTGATGATCTCACCCAACAGCACCATGCGTTTTGCATATTGCACGCCGACGGCGCCTGCGATGCGGGCGCAGCTGTTCATCGACAGACAATTGGCGATCGTCCGCCCGATCGGCGAACCGAAGCGGGCATTGGGCGTGGCGATGCGGAAATCGCACGATGACGAGATATTGATGCCCCCGCCGATCGCCCAGCCGTCGACGATCGCGATGGTGGTCTGGGGGATTTCATCCACCGCACCCATGCATTCGTCGATCATCCGCTCATAGGCGACGCCGTCCTGCCCTTCGCTGTCGAAGCTCGCGAAGCCGCTGATGTCGGTGCCGGAGACGAACGCCTTGCCGCCGACGCCCCGGAAGGTGACGACGCGAACGCTCGAATCCTTCGACAGCTCGCGGGAAATGTCGCGCAGGGCCCGCCACATATCCTTCGTCAGCGCGTTATAGGCGGCGGGGTTGTCGAACAGGACGTGGGCGATCGCCCCGTCCCGTTCCAGCCTGACCTGGCCGCTCATTCAGCGGCCTCCGCGGTATCGTTCAGCAGGCCCTTTTCGATCAGCTCCTGCCGGATCTCGTCGCTGTGCTGGTTCAGCAGCGGCGGCGGGAAGCGCACCTGCTGCGGGTTGTTGCGCAGCTTCACCGGGAAGCCGAGCGCGCGGAAGCTGCCCTCGACCGGATGCGGGATGTGCTGAACCATGTTGCGCGCGGCGGCATGGTCGGTCGCGAGTGCCTGCTCATAGTTATAGATCGGCGCGGCCGGCACGCCGGCGGCGAGCAGCGCTTCCACCCATTCCTCGGCCTTGCGCGTGGCAAAGGTCGGCGCGAGGGTTTCGAACAGGGCGTCGCGGTTGGCGACGCGATCGCTGTTCTTCGAGAAACGCGGATCGTCGTTCAGTTCCTGGCGGCCGAGCACCTCGAGGAAGCTCAGCCACAGCTTCTGGTTGGCGGCACCGATGACGAAATATTCGTCGGATGCCTTCACTGCCTGGTAGGGCGCTGACATGCGGTTGGCCGAACCGATCGGCGTCGGCGAGCGGCCGGTGCCCCAAAGCTCGGTCGTCTCCCAGACCGAAAGGCCCATGGCGGCTTCCAGCAGCGACGCGTCGATGAATTCGCCCTGGCCGCTGGTGATCCGCCCATAAAGCGAGCTGACGATGGCATAGGCGGCGAACATGCCGGCGCCGAGATCGCCGACCGGAATGCTGTTCTTGACCGGCGGGCCGTCCGGCATGCCGGTGCCGCTCAGCACGCCGGACATCGCCTGCGCGATCAGGTCGAAACCGGGACGCTGCGACCAGGGGCCGGTCTGGCCAAAGCCGGAGATGCTGGCATAAATCAGGCGCGGATTGATCGCCGACAGCGTATCATAATCCATCTGCAGGCGCTTGGCGACGCCGGGCCGGGCATTCTCGACCAGCACGTCGGCGGTCTTCACCAATGCGTAGAGCACTTCGCGATCAGCCGGGTCCTTCAGGTCGAGCGTGATGCTGCGCTTGTTGCGGTTGAGCGCCAGGAAGCCGGGGCTGTCCTCACCCTTCAGGCGGAAACCCATCGAATGCCGGGTGGAATCACCGACTTTGGGCGGTTCGATCTTGATGACGTCGGCTCCCATGTCGCCCAGCATCATGCAGCAGAACGGCCCTGCCATGACCTGGGACACATCCAGAACCCGGACGCCCGCGAGCGGTAGCGTAGACATCATAATCTCCTTCATCGTCGGACTGGCCGACCGTCAGTGTGTCTCCGCCAGGCGGCGGAAAGGCGATTGCGCGGCCGCTCATCGCGACCGCGCAGTGAAATCCTCATCCTCCGGGCCTCGATCGCGGTCTCAGCCCATCATTATGTCGCGGCGCTTTGCTTCTTAAGCAAAAGCCTCGCCGGCCAATCCCGGTTCCCCGGTTTCAGCCCGGACGAGCGGTTTCGTGGGATCGACGAAGACCCACGCCACCGCGCCGATCAGTGCGAGCACCGCAGCGGTGCCGAACGCGGCCGTCCAACCATATTGGGACGCAATCCACGGCGTCAGCGACGCGGTGATCGCGCCCCCGATCTGGCACCCCATATTCATGAAGCCCGAAACCACGCCTGTATGCGGACCTGCGAAGTCCGCCGTCACCGACCAGAATGAACTCTGGGACAGATAGATGGCACCGGCGCCGCCCGCAAGGATCAGCACCGCAATCGTGGTATTCACCACCTGCGATCCCGCCAGCAGGAAGATCGCCGTCAGCACGAAGGAGACGATGGCGATGCCGCAGCGGCCCCAATAGAGGCCCTTCGTCCGGGCGACCGAGTCGTTGACGACGCCACCGACCAGACAACAGACCGTCATCGCCATGAACGGCAGCATGCTGTATATGGCGCTCGCCTTCAGATCGACGCCGCGCGCTTCGTTCAGATAGATGAAGAACCAGCTGAAGAAGAGCCAGGCGACATAGCCGAAGGCGAAATAGCTGATGAACAGGCCCCAGACTTCCTTGCTGGTCAGGATCGCGGTCCAGGGCGTCTTTGGATGCTCGACCTTGGTGGCGGCGGGAAGTCCGGCGCGGATATAGGCAAGCTCGCCTTCCGAGACGTTGGGGTGGTCTTCCGGTTTGTCGCGGGCCAGGAAATACCAGGCAAGCCCGGCGATCACGCCAAGAACCGCGCAGAAGTAAAATGACGCGCGCCAGCCGCCGGTCAGCATGATCCAGGTGATCAGCGGCGGCGTTAGGCCGGCACCCGCGCCGACGCCCGCGAAGATCCAGCCATTGGCCTTGCCGCGTTCCTGGATCGGGATCCAGCGCGAAAGGAACTGGTTGCCAGCGGGGTAGACCACCGCCTCGCCTGCACCCAATGCGAAGCGAACGAGAATCAGCTGGGTGAGCGCACTGCCCGCCAGCGGATGGACCAGTGCTGTCGCCGCGGTGAACACGCCCCACCAGATGACGCCGAAGGTCAGCACGCGACGCGGGCCGATGCGTCCGGCCAGCCAGCCGGCCGGCACCTGGAACGCTGCGTAGCCGATCAGGAACGCGCTGAAGATCCAGCCCAGATGCACCTGATCGAGACCATATTCCTCGCGCATCTGCACGCCGGCGACGGATATGTTGGTCCTGTCCAGGAAAGCGATCGAACTTAGAATGAAGAGCATGAAGATCAGGTACACCCTGACCCTGGATTGGCCGCCCGTTGATGTTGTCACTGATCCCTCTCCCTCAGCGTCTGTGGTTCGCCGTGCGCCCACAAGATCGTATTGTATATGATCCTGAGGACTGCTAGCACGGCACCTGACAAAGAACAACGGGTCGACGGTCGGCGCAAGCCCTCGTCGATATCCCGGGAAAGAGGGGATGCTGTGAAAAAACGCCTTTTGGTCTCCGCTTTATGCATGTCCCTCTTTCAGGGCAGCGCGACGCAAGCACAGGGCGCCAATCCGTCGACAGCGCCGCTGGCGGAGCGGATTGCGCATACGGAGCCTGGTAAATATCGACATTCCGAGGCTGTTCACGATGGTGCGGGGTCGATGGAATTCGGTGCGTTGCTCGGCGCGAACGCGCTCAGCACCAACTTCCTTTTCCTGCATCGTGGGATCATCCAGCCGAAAAGCGGCATCGGACAGCATTTCCATAATGCCTGCGAAGAGATGTACGTCATCCTGGATGGCGAGGCTGAATTCACCATCAACGGGCGGACATCGATCCTGAAGGGCAATGTCGGCGCGCCCACGCCGATGGGCAGCGCCCACGGTATCTACAATCCGGGCGACAAGCCGATCGAGTGGATCAACATCAATGTCGGCTCGACCAAGCAATATGACACGTTCAACCTGGGCGATCCGCGCGTCGGCGTTCCGATCGACCCGATCCCCCAATTCATGACGCTCAAGCTCGATCGGTCGCTGCTGCGGCCGGTCAATGGCATGGATGGCGGCACGGGAGCGGTGCAATATCGCCGTGCGCTGGAGCCGACGGTGTTCCGGACCCCGTGGAGCTATGTCGACCATATCGTGGTCCCGCCCGGCGCGTCGGTCGGTACGGCAACGCGGCCGGACATCAGCGAGGTCTATTATGTGATCTCGGGCGACGGCACGTTCACGGTCGGCAATGAATCCGCACCGGTCCGCAAGGGCGACGCTGTTCCGATCGACCTCAACCAGAGCCGATCCATCAAGAGCGGCAGCGCGCCGCTGGAGCTGATGGTCATCGGCGTTGCGCGCGACATGGCGGCGAAGGCAGCCTTCATGGCCGCAAATGCTCCGGGACCGAGGGCCGGCCGGTGAAGCATCCTCTGACGCTTTTCAGCCTCGTCATCGCCCTGTCCGCCGGTCAGGCCGTGGCGCAGTCGAAGCAAAATCCGGTCGGCGCGGACTGGCCGAGCTATGGGCGCGATCCCGGTGGGCAGCGCTTCTCGCCGCTGAAGCAGATCACGCCGGCCAACGTGACCCAGCTGAAAAAGGCCTGGACCTATCACATGCGCCCGGTCCAGCCCGATCAGGGCAAGGCGGCGGCTGCATCCTCCACGCCGGAATCCGATATGGGCCGCACCCGGTCGCGCTTCATTCCGTCGCAGGCCACGCCGATCGTCATTGGCGGCGTGATGTACCTGCCCACGCCCTATGGCCGGGTGGTCGCGCTCGATGCCGACACGGGCAAGGAATTATGGGCCTATGCGGTCCCTAACAATGATCAGGCATCCACGCGCGGCGTCGAATACTGGCCGGGGACGGGTGGCGCACGGCCGGAGATCATTTTCGGCACGCGTTCGGGCAAGCTGATCGCGCTCGATGCCGAAACCGGCAATCCGGTTCAGGGCTTCGGGACCGAAGGTGTCGTCGACATGAAGACGCCGGAGGTGCTGAACGGCGCGGATCCCGCCCGCACGATGTTCGGCATGAGTTCGCCGCCGCTGGTCTACGGCAATCTGGTGATCACCGGCTCACGCGTGCAGGAAGTGCCGACTCTGGGCGCTGCAGGCGATGTTCGCGCCTGGGATGCCCGGACCGGCAAGCTGGTCTGGAGCTTCCGGACGATCCCGCAGCCCGGCGAAAAGGGCAACGAGACCTGGGAAGGCGATAGCTGGAAGAACCGTTCGGGCGTGAACGTCTGGACGTTCCTGGTCGCCGATGTCGATCGCGGCATCGTCTATCTGCCACTCGGCGCCCCCAGCTTCGATCGCTGGGGCGGGGATCGCAAGGGCGCGAACCTGTTCAGCAGCTCGATCGTCGCCGTCGATGCGAAGACCGGCAAATATCTCTGGCATTTCCAGACGGTGCATCACGACATCTGGGATCTCGACACGCCGACCGCCTCGCTGGTCGAGGTGAAGAAGAATGGCCGCACCATCCCGGCGATCGCGGTGATGAACAAGACCGCGATCCTCTTCCTGCTCGACCGCGTGACCGGCAAGCCGATCTATGAGGTGAAGGAAGTGCCGGTGCCGACCGACACCGACGTGCCCGGCGAAACGCCCTGGCCAACCCAGCCCATGCCTGTCGCGCCGCCGCCGCTGTCGAAGCTTTCGTTCAAGATGTCCGACCTTGCCGACATCACGCCAGAGCTGAAGTCGCAATGCGAAGCGCTGGTCAAGGAATGGAAGGTCGCTGAGAGCAAGATGTACCAGCCGCTTCGCGCGGATTCTGCCATCGCCTTCTTCCCCGGCAGCCTTGGCGGTGTGGATTGGGGCGGCGCCGCGTTCGATCCGTCGCTCGGCTACTACATCGTCAACACCAACAACCTGGCAAGCCCGCAACAGCTTGAGCAGAAGCCGGACGGCAGCTGGGGCATGGTCGGCGGCTATCGCTATTTCTGGGACAAGGACAGCCGCATGCCCTGCCAGCAGCCGCCCTGGGGCGAGCTGGTGGCGGTCGACGTCAACAACGGCAAGGTCGCCTGGCGCAAGACGCTGGGCGTGACCGACAACCTGCCCGAAGCGGTTCGCAACACAGGCCGCCCCAGCCTGGGCGGGCCGATCAGCACGGCAGGCGGCGTGACCTTCATCGGGGGCACCGACGACAATCGTTTCCGTGCCTTCGACAGCAAGACGGGTGCGGAACTGTGGACCGTCACACTGCCCGCATCGATCTACGGCACGCCGATGACCTATCAGGGCAAATCCGGAAAACAGTATGTCGCAGCCGTCAACACCGGCGGCATGGCAGGCGCTCCCGTCAGCAACGATGAAGTCATGGCCTTCTCGCTGCCGTGAACCGGTGCATCGTGCTCAAGCTCTTCATTTAATTGAGTTTTAGCGGCTTTTCTTCGCCCGAAAACCCTTTCCCATTGTGGCATTTTGGCATCAGCGATTTGATTTAAATCGTATTGTATATGATCTAAACTGCTGGTACGACATTATATCAGATATGGTTTGGGTGATGGCGGCAAAGCCCGTTTCACACCGGACCCAAGAAAACGGGCCGCAGGAAAATGCGGTTCGGTTTAGGCGAGGTATGTCGGGAAAGGGTTGTTGTTCTGCGCACTCCAAACATCGGCGCTTTCACCTGTCGGCCGATTGAGCCGGCTGGTGAGTCACAGTCGCGATAGCGGGTTACAGAGCGGCGTTTTCCAACGTTTCCGCAATCATAGCGGGGAGTGACGGTCGTCCGGCCGCCGCATGGTTCGCCTCAATTTGCACGTGTGATGTGAAGCTCATCCAAGGGGCAAGCCTGCGGATGGAACCGGGAGCAAATCCTGAAGGGGAGGAAGTCATGACTGATTTTACGAATGCCTTTAAGCTGGGCGGATCGGCCATTGCGCTGATCGCATCGCTCATGGTCGCAACGCCGGCGATGGCGCAGGCGACGGTCGACGATGACACGGGCGCGGACATCGTCGTCACGGGTTCCAGCATCCGCGGCGTCGCGCCGATCGGTTCGAACCTTGTTTCGGTTGGCCAGGAAGTGGTGGAAAAGACCGCTGCGATCAACGCCTCGCAGCTCGTCAACACCGTGCCGGCCATCACGACCTCAGGTTCGGTGTCGCAGGGCGAGAACGTCTATTCCTATTATTCGCCGCAGATCCACAGCCTCGCAGGCAGCGCCAGCAACACGACGCTGGTGATCACCGACGGCCTGCGCATGCCCGGCGGCGGCACCCAATATTCGCAGACCGACCCGAACATCATCCCGACCCCGGCGATCGAGCGCGTCGAAGTGCTCGCGGACGGCGCCTCGTCGGTTTACGGTTCGGACGCGGTCGCGGGCGTGGTCAATTACATCACCCGCCGCACGTTCGATGGCCTGGAAGCGAACGCCCGTGCCGGCTTCGCCAAGAACTTCTACCAGTATGACCTGAGCTTCATCTGGGGCACGAAGTGGGATACCGGCGGCGTCTACCTGGCGGCCCAGTATAACTATCAGGATACTGTTGCGAACAAGGATCGCGATTTTGCGAGCCGCGGCAACTATGAGGCACTGGGTGGCAGCAACAACAACAGCTTCGCTTGCTCGCCTGCGACGATGCGCATGGGTTCTGCTGTCTGGCTGTCGCTGGATTCGACCACCTCGGTTCCGAACAGCGCGGATAATGCGCCCTGTAACAATTCAGTCTACGGCACGCTGATCCCCAGCCAATATCGCGCAAACGTGATGATGAAGGCGACCAACGATTTCAGCGATCGCCTGACTGTCACCGCCATGGTGAACTACAACTACCAGCAGACCCGCAATCACCTGGCGCCGGGCACGCTCAATTCCGCGCGGGTATATGGAAATGGCGCCAGCTTTGATGGAGCCACGCCTGGTCAGAGCAATCCGTTCTACCTCAATCCGGTCGGTGCGCCGAATGCCACCGATCAGTTCGTCAACTGGTTGGCGCTGACGCCGAACGGCGAATATGGTAGATCGGAATCGGTAGCGGAGGTTTTCTATACCACTGCGGTCGCCGAATATAAGATCTCGGACAGCTGGACGGCGACGCTCAGCAACGCGTTCGGCAAGAACCGCAGCGCGCTCAACACGATCGATGGTTTCTGCAGTTCTTGCGCATTGCTGGCGCTGAACGGGACCACCCAGACCAGCGGCAATCCGAAGGCATCGAGCATCGCCGGTCAGAATGTGATCGCGCTTAACATGCCGCTGACGGCAGCGAATGCGCTGGACGTTTGGAATGCAGTGGGTGCTGGCAACCGCACGTCGGATACGGTGTGGCGCTCAATCTATGGCGCTGACAGTCAGAACGTGAACTACAATACGTTCAACCAGACGAAGCTCGACCTTCAGGGCAGCCTCTTCGCCCTACCAGCCGGTGATGTACGCATGGCGGTTGGTGCCGAATATCTGATTGCTGACCTTGAACAGAAGATCAATGGACAGGCAGGCATCGGCCCCACGGCAACTGGATCGACCTTCCGCTTCTATCAGTATCATCGCACTGTCCGCTCGGCTTATGCTGAAGTCGTCGTTCCAGTGGTTTCGCCGGAAATGGAAATTCCCGGTGTCTACAAGGTCGATTTCAACGTTTCCGGCCGTTGGGACGATTATAGCGACGTCGGATCGACCACCAATCCGAAGTTCGCCGCCAACTGGGAAATCGTTCCCGGCATCAAGCTGCGCGGTAACTATGCCACCGCGTTCGTGGCGCCGCCGCTCGCTGTGATCGGTGATCCAAGCCAAGGCTATCTCTACGCGTCGGGTAGCGTGGGAACTGCCGGCGCGCTCAACGTTCCCGTCGCCACCTACCCCAATGTGGTGGACGTGCCGGGGGCTGTGGAAGTGAACAGCAGCGTTGCCTGCACGGACGCCAGCACGGTCTGCACCATTGGCCAGGGTAACCTGGCGATGCGGCGCCAGCTTGGCGGCGGGTTCGTGAATATCAAGCCGCAGACTGGCAACAGCTGGTCGATCGGCCTTGATCTCGCGCCCGAATTCATGCCGGGCTTCCGTGGCGCAGTGACGCTGTGGAACAACAAGTTCAAGGGCGGCGTGAACTCGCCGAACCCGAACTCGATCGTCAATTCGGCTGGTTTGAACGATCGCCTGACCATCTGTCCTCAGGGCTGCACCCAGGCACAGATCGAGGAGTTCGCCAACTTGGCTGGCGGCGCCACGATCAACGGCGCCATTCCGGCCAACGTCTATTACATGATCGACCAGACGTCGGATAACGTGCTGAACCTGAAGGTTCAGGGTATCGATGCGCAGTTTGACTATCGCTTCGATGCGGGCAGCGCCGGTATCTTCACGATCGGCACGGCGCTGACCTATTTCACCAAGTTCAAGCAGAACTTTGGCGGCGGCACCGAGTTCGACGTGTTGAACACCTCGGGCTACAATACGACCTTCCCGTCGATCCAGTTCAAGAACCGTGCGAACCTCGGCTGGCAACTCGGTGGCTTCGGTGCCGACCTGTTCTGGAACCACACCGGCGGTTATCGCAACTGGTCGAACGACAGCGTCACTCCGATTGAAACGGATGCCGTTGGCAACCCGATCGGTGGTGGTGACAAGGTCAAGGCGAACGACACGTTCGACCTGAACATGCGCTACAACTTCGAAGGCGGCGTTGTTGACGGGTGGCAGGTCTATCTCGACGTGCAGAACCTGTTCGACAAGGATCCGCCCTTCTACAACGGCAACACCAGCGGCATCCTGGGCGGCGCATGGGGCTATAACGGCTTCGTGTCCAACCCCCTCGGCCGCATCGTATCGCTCGGTCTCCGGGCGAAGTTCTAAAGCGTGAGCCGGCCCGCCTTCCCCCATTTTGCTGGGGAAGGCGGGCTTTTTTTATCCATCGCCTGCCGCCTGCAAACGAGGACAACGACATGAACACCGCCAGACCCACGCGCGTGAGACATACGGTCCTCTGGCTGACGGTGGCGGCTTATCTGATCACCTATATGGACCGGGTGGTGATCGCGACCGCGGCGCCATCGATCCAGGAAGAATTCGCGCTTTCCAATGTCACCATGGGCTGGATCTTCAGCGCATTCCAGATCGGCTATGCGCTTTTCCAGCTACCGGGGGGGTGGCTCGGCGATCGCTTCGGTCCGCGCCGCGCGCTGACCGCCATCGTTGTCTGGTGGTCGACTTTTACGGCGCTCACCACGGCTGCTTGGTCGGCCGCGTCGATGGTCGTCATCCGTTTTCTGTTCGGCATGGGCGAAGCAGGGGCGTTCCCGATCGCGACCCGATCGCTTTCGCGCTGGATGCTTCCGTCCGAACGCGGCTGGGCGCAGGGCATCACGCATGCCGGCGCGCGCCTGGGCGGCGCGGTGACGCCCGTCCTCGTCGTCTTCCTCATTCACCATCTGGGCTGGCGCGGGCCCTTCCTGATCTTCGGCGCGATCGGCCTGATCTGGGCGGCCGTCTGGTTCTGGTTCTATCGTGACGCGCCACGCGACCACAAAGGCATCAATGCAGCCGAACTCGAGATGATCGAAGCGGCGCTCGGGCCAAAGACCGCGGTGGGCAAGGGATCGGTCCCCTGGGGCAAGCTGCTGTCGAACCCGCAGCTCTGGCTGCTTTCGGCGATGTATTTCTGCTATGGCTACGGCATCGTCCTGTTCCTGACCTGGTTCCCCAAATACCTCGCCGAAGCACGTGATTTCGAGCTGACCCAGATGGGCATCTTCGCCAGTCTGCCGCTGATGGCAGGCGTGCTGGGCGACATCGCCGGGGGCGCGGCGTCGGACCATCTGCTCAAGCGATCGGGCAATCTGAAAATGGCCCGGCGACTGGTCGCCATTGTCGGCTTCCTCATCGCCGGCCTGCTGATTCCCCTGGCTGCGACCGCGTCGGACCCGATGGTCAGCGTCGCCTATTTCGCAATCGGCCTGTTCGGACTTGAGCTGACCGTGGGCGTTTCATGGGCGGTGGCTTTGGATGTTGGCGGCGACTATGCCGGGTCGGTTTCTGCCGTGATGAACACGTCGGGCAACATCGCAGGCGCCGTGGCTGCAGCTCTGACAGGCTATCTCGTCACCTATAATGGCTGGAATTCGGCGTTCTTTGTCGTATCCGGCCTGGCTCTGTTGGCGGCACTTCTGTTCCTGAAGCTCGACGCTTCGAAGCAACTCTATACCGCCCCGCAACCCGGCGGCAGATAAGCTCCCATCATCCTGAACAAACTGACGGCCGGGAGCACGCCCGGCCGTTTTTGTGCGTGAATAGGCATTGCCAACGCCCCATCCGCTCGCTAGCGAACTGCAAATAGGTCGCATTAGCGAGAAACAATGGGGCAACAATTGACGAGATTGACATGGTTGGGCAGCGCCGGTGCAAGCGCACTGTTGTTGGGAAGTGCTGCCGCGCACGCACAGGCGGCTGATGAAGGCATCGAGAATATTCTCGTCACCGCCGATCGCGCCATCACGGCGACCAAGACCGAAACGCCCCTCATCGAAACCCCGCAATCGATCAGCGTGGTCACCAATGATCTGTTCGCTGCACGCGGCGCCCGCAATGTCCAGGAGACTCTGCGCTATTCGGCGGGCGTGACGGCGGAGGCCTACGGTCTCGACAGCCGGGGCGACACGAGTTCGATACGCGGCCTCAGCCCTGTCGAATATCTCGACGGAATGCGCCGGATCTTCGGTTACATCGTGCTGCCGCGTACCGCGGTCGAAACACTGGAGCGGGTCGAGGTGCTTCGTGGCCCCTCTTCGGTGCTCTACGGCCAGAATGCCAATGGCGGCATCATCAACATGATCTCCAAGCGCCCCGTCTTTGGCGACTTTGGGGGGGAAGCCCAGCTTCAATACGGCAATTTCGATCGCAAGCAGGCAATGGTCGATCTGACGGGCAGCCTGGATTCCGGTGACACCATCGCCGGCCGGATTGTCGGCGTCGTCCGCGATTCAGACACGCAGACCGACTACGTCAAGGACGACCGCATCGTCGTGTCCCCGTCGCTGAGCTGGAAGCCGGGACCTGATACGATCATCACGCTGCTCGGCACCTATCAGCGCGATCGGACGGCCTCGACGCAGCAATTCCTGCCGATTGTCGCGACCGTGCTGGCGCCAGGCGATGATCGCAAGCTGGATGTATCGACATTCCTCGGCGATCCGGATCAGGACAAGCTCCACGCCAACCAATATACTGGCTCGCTGCTGGCGGAGCATCGCTTCTCCGATGCAATCACGCTGCGCGCCAACATGCGTTATCTGGAAAACAAGACCTTCTTCCAGGAAGTCTATCCGGACGTTTACGTCAACCCGATCGACCCGTTCATTGACGAAGATGATCGCGTCGTCGACCGCTACATCTATGGCATGCGGCAAAAGGTGAGAAGCTTCACCAGCGACACCAGTCTGCAATTCAAGTTCGCGACCGGACCGTTCGAGCATCTGCTTCTGGCGGGGATCGACTATACGAATTTCCGGCAGCGTTCGAGCGCGGGCACTGAACACAGCGCTACGGAAGGAAGCGCAGTCACCCCCATCGACATTTACAATCCCGTATCGACAGGTGTGCGGCCGGTGGAACTGTTCGCCAATCCGAACCAGCGCAATACCCAGCTCGGCATCTACGTCCAGGACCAAATCCGCTATGCGGACCGGATCAGCCTGGTGGTTGGCGGACGGCGAGACCGGGCGCGTTCGAAGACCGGCAGTGATCCCGCCCAGATCGACAAGGCGACTACTTTCAAGGCGGGCATCATCGGCGACATCGGCTACGGCTTCTCGCCCTATTTCAGCTATTCGGAGGCGTTTCTGCCCGTCGCCGGTCTCGACTTCGGTGGCCGAAACTTCGTCCCGCAGGAAGGGCGCCAATATGAAGGCGGCATCAAATGGCAGCCGGAACGCGGCATGCTGTTCACCCTGAGCGTCTATGACATTGAGGAAACCAACCGGCCGATCAACGATCCCGAAAATCCAGTACTTGTTATTCAGACGGGCCGGATCAAATCCGAAGGCGTCGAACTCGAGGCCGCCTATGTGAAGCCGAACGACCTGACGTTCACCGCGGCCTACAGCTACAGCAAGGTGACGGTCGAAGAGAGCAGCTATCCGGAGGAAATCGGCCGTCAGGTGAGCGATACGCCCCGGCATCTCGCGTCGGCCTGGGCCGAAAAGACGATCCCGCTCGGCACCGATACTAATCTGCGTTTCGGCGGTGGCGTTCGTTATGTCGGCGCGACCCGCTCGATCGGCATTTTCGGCGCGCCGTCGATCGACACGCCAAGCTATACGCTTGCGGACGGGCTTGTCGCGATCGACTGGCAGCGTTGGACCTTGTCGGTCAATGCGACCAACCTGTTCGACAAGGAATATTACGCCCCTTGCCGTTATTTCGGCGACTGCTTTACCGGCAATGGACGCACCGTGATCGGAACGCTTGGCGTCCGATTCTAGGGACAAGGGCAGGGCGATGACGCGCGGGACGATCAAGGGATGGTATCTGGTTCACAAGTGGACCAGCCTCATCTGCACGCTTTTTCTGCTGCTGCTGTGCGTCACCGGCCTGCCCCTCATCTTCTGGGAAGAGATCGATCACGCGACCAGCGGGGTGGAGGCCGCACCGCCGGCTGCGGGAGCAAAACCCGCCAATCTCGATACGCTGATGGCCCGGGCATTGGCCCAGAATCCCGGTGACGTCCCCCTGTTCTTCGGCTGGGACGATCATGAGCCGATCGTCTACGCCAACACGGGCGCCCGGCCGGATGTACCGGTGTCGGAGATGAATACGGTCCTTCTCCATGCCTATACCGGTGAAGTGATCCAGGCGCCGCAGTTCAACGAAGGCGTCATGTACTTCATCTATCGGCTGCACACCGATGTTTTCCTGGGGCTTGGGGCGACGCTGTTCCTTGGGCTGATGGGCATCCTGTTCGCCGTCGCCATCGTCTCTGGTCTGGTGCTGTACGGCCCCTTCATGCGCAAGCTGGATTTCGGCACCGTCCGGCGCAGCGGCAGCACGCGCCTGAAATGGCTCGATCTTCACAATCTTCTGGGTGCTGTCACGCTTGCCTGGGCATTGGTGGTCGGGGTCACGGGGGCGATCAACACGCTGGCGCTGCCCCTTCAATATCAATGGCAGTCCGATGCGCTGGCCCGTTTCGCCGCGCAATATAAGGGCATGCCGCGCCCGGAGCGCTTTGCCTCCCTCGATGCGGCAGTTGCATCGGCTCGCGCTGCGGTGCCGGGCATGACGCCTTCCTTCGTCAGCTATCCCGGCACGGGCTATAGCGGCGATCACCACCTTGGGGTCTTCCTGCACGGCGATACCCCGCTGACGGAGCGGTTGATCAAACCCGTATTGATCGACGCGTCCACAGGCACCGTCACTGCGCAGCCGGAAGTGCCGCTCTATATGACTGTCCTGCTGTTGTCGCAGCCGCTGCACTTTGGTGACTATGGCGGCTTGCCGCTCAAGATCATCTGGGCGCTGCTCGACATCGCGACGATCGTCGTGCTTGGCAGCGGGCTCTATCTGTGGGTGAAGCGGTCGCGCGGGTCCGCCGAAGCGCGGGTGATCGAGATCGTCGAGGGCGGGCGGGTTCCGGCATGAGCAAGCCCAAGCCCAAAGCCGGATATTGGCGCGCGTACCGCATCCCCACCTTGCTGGCGGTCATGAGCATCGTGGGCCTGGTCGGCGCGCTGATTGGGGACGGCATGCTGAACCTGCTGTCCTGGGTCACGCTGGGCGCGTTGGTCGCCGTGATCGGCTGGCACCTCAGGCGCTGATTTGCAGGATCATGCTTGCGGTACGTCGCTTGTCGATATCCGCCCGCGGCGTCGATGCTCGCGCCAGGCGGTGTAGATCCCGCTGCCTGCAATAATGGCGCCGCCCGCAAGCGTGTTGATCGTGGGGACGCTCGACAACAGCAGCCAGCCGAGCAGCAGCGCGCCGACGATCTGCAGATAGTCGAAGGGCGAGATGACGGAGACGGGAGCCGACTGGAGCGATGCGGTCATCGTGATCTGCGCCAGCCCGCCGGCGATGCCGCCGCCCGCCAGCAGCAGCAGGGTCGGCGTGTCGTGGAAATGGCCGAAGAAGGGCAGCAGGGCCAGCCCGACCAGCGCCGACGCGACGAAGAACCAGAAGACAATGGCGGCGACATGCTCGGTATCGCGAAGCTGACGCACGGTAATGGTGACGCTCGCCGTCCCGAATGCCGAGAGCAGTCCGATTGCAACGCCCGCCAGCGGCACGGCATGGCCCGATCCGCCCGGCCGCATGACGATGATGACGCCGATGAAACCGCACAGCACGGCCAGCCAGCGTCGCCAGCCGACGGCCTCGTGCAGCACAAGCCATGACAGGATGGTCGCGAAGACCGGCGCGGTGAAGCCGATCGTCGTCGCGTCAGCCAGCGGCAGCAGGATGAGCGCCTGGAATGTGCAAAGGATCGACGCGATGCCAAGCGCGCTCCGTCCGACATGCGCCCAGGGCCGGCGCGTCGTGAGCGAAGCCGCGCCCGCGCCGGCAAATGTCCAGATCAGGACGATCGGCAGGGCGAAGATGGCGCGATAGAACAGCATCTCGGGCGCCACCACGCCGTGTTCCGAAGCCATTTTGAGCAACGCAGCCATCACGGAAAAGCAACCGGCCGACGCAACGCGCAGCGCGATGCCCCGCGGAATATGCTCTTGCCGGGGTGAGGAGGGCGGCGAAGACATGGCCTGTTCCCTGTGCATCCCGCAGGCGCACTTGCCAAGTCTTCTGCAAAGCTGAACGGCGGCTGCACAGATCGTTCAGGCTCGCGCCAGCGCCGTTCAGAAAAGAATGCTCGTGGGTGGGCGTTGAAAGGAGGCAGCGCAAATGAAGGGGTCTGTTTGGGGTATGGTGTTGGCGGCCGTTACGACGATCACGGCGATCACACCGACAATGGCGGAAGCGCACGATCGCGGACGCCATCGTGGCTGGTACAAGAGCGAGCGGCACCATCATCGCGACTATCGGCGTCATGACGACCGTCGCTATTATGGTTCGCGTGGCTGCCGGTCGAGCGGGACCACGGGTCTGATCCTGGGTGGTGCCGCAGGCGCGCTGCTGGGCCGCGAAGTCGACCGTTATGGCGACCGGACACCGGGAACCATCATCGGCGCAGGTGCAGGCGCATTGCTCGGTCGCGAAATCGATCGCGGCTGCTGATTTCGGGCTTTCAAATGATACCCCGCCGCCGTGCGGGGTATCAGGTTTTTCATTACCGCCCTTGCGCCCGCCATTTCTTGATCACGCGGCCGACGATCTCTTCCTCGCCGCCGGTCTGCTTCCATAGCTCGGAGAAAAGCGGATCGGTCGAGGCCGGGCGCCGATGTTCTTCGAGCGTATCGAGCGCGACGCGGATCGGGATGGCGACGCCTTCGCCGCAGATGATGCATTCGCGATTGCGGAGTGCCGGGATGGAATCGAGGAAACCTCGCGCACCCTCCGGCATGGCGGCCTTAACGAAGGCCTGGTCGCGCTCGTTGTTGAGGCGCATCGCGATGATGGTGCCGCACTGGGAAAGCACGCCTTCCGCCAGATCGGACGGGCGCTGGGTGATAAGGCCGAGCGACACGCCATATTTGCGGCCTTCCTTGGCAATCCGCTCAAGTATTTTGCGCACCGAGGCGCCGGTTGTCACCCGGTCCGATGGGACATATCTGTGCGCCTCTTCGCAGACCAGCAGGATCGGCCTTTGCGATTCCGCGCGCGACCAGATCGCATAGTCGAACACCATCCGGCTGAGGACGGCGACCACCACGGACGTGATGTCGGACGGCACGCCCGACACGTCGATGATCGAAATCGGCTTGCCGCCGCCGGGCAGGCGGAAGATGCGGCCGATGAAGTCCGCCATGCTGTCGGCGACAAGCATGCCCGAAAACATGAAGCTGTAACGTGGATCGGTCTTGATCTCGTCGATCTTGGTCTTCAGCCGCATATAGGGGGCGCTGTCGCCGGCCTTGTCCAGCTTGCCCATTTCCGCCTGGATCAGCGCCGTCAGGTCGGACAGCAGATAGGGAACGGGAGAATCCACGGTCAGCTTCGCGATCGATTCCGCCGCCCGGTTCTTCGCGCGCGCAGCCAGCAGGCATTTGGCCAGGATGTCCGCATCCATCTGGCGGCTCGATCCGGTGGTGGTGACGAAGACCTCGCAATGCTCCTCGAAGTTCATCAGCCAATAGGGCATCGCCAGGTTGTTGACGTCGAACAGCGCGCCATTCGCCTTGAACGCCGCCGAATATTCGCCGTGCGGATCGATCATGACGATATGGCCCTCGGGCGCCTGCTCGCAGATGCGGTGCAGGATCAGCGCGGTCGCGGTCGATTTGCCGGTGCCGGTCGATCCCAGCAGCGCGAAATGCTTGCCCAGCAGCGCGTCGACGAACAGCGCGCCGCGGATGTCGCGCGTCGGATAGACGGTGCCGATTTCGATATGGGGGCGGTTTTCCGCCGCATACATTTCACGCATGTCGGCGCTCGACACCGGATAGACCCAGCATCCCGGCGTCGGATAACGCGTCACGCCACGGCGGAAATTATAGATTTTGCCGGTCAGCCGTTCCTCGTCGCCCTCACCGAGGAAATCGATGAGCGCCAGGATCGTGCCGTCATCACGCGGGTTCATCCGCATCGACCGCACGCTTGCGATCACCCAGGTCGAACCGAGCTTGACCTTGATCTGCGCGCCGACCTGCCCGGTCATGGCGATGCTCGGATCAGGATCGCTTGCGAGCGTTTCAAGCATGGCCGGGTCGAGCGTGATCTGCGAGCTTGATCCCGCGATCTCCACGACGTTGCCGATGACCGTGCCGACCGTCTTTGCCCGGCCCTGTATGCCGCTGCTTTCAATGGGTTCCAGACGCGCACGAATGCTGTCGTGGATTCCGGTCATGTCATTCATGAAAAGGCCCGCCCTCGGCAATTGTCGCCGCGAGCCTAAGCGCTGACCGTTAAATAGCGGTTAGAACCGCTTGAACAGTGCGCCCGCCGCCCAGCCGAACAGCAGCGACAATGCGACGGCGACGATGCCATAGGTGAACGACCAGTTCTGCGCCGCCGCCGCCACGAATCGTTCGAAGCCGGATTTACGGATATCGATTTCCCTGACCGCGCCCGCCACGACGCGCCCATCCTGGATCAGGAAGGTCTCGGCGGTATATTTGCCCACCGGCACGCGCGCGGGAATGCGGATGCGGGCGCGATAGAGCACATCCTCGCTGATCTCGACCGCCCGGGATTCCTCGAAATAGAGCCCGCTGCGCTGGCGCAGATCGACCAGCCCGGCCTCGAATCGCTGCACTTCTCCCGGCATGCCGGCGTTGGCGGGCGATAGCTGCAGGTTGTTGATGCCCAGTTCATAGATCGCCGCCGTCCGCTCATCGACCAGTTGCGAAAGCGGCTTTGAGGAGGCGACGGCGTAGAAGGCGGGCGCCGATCGGAAGCGGGTGCTGTCCGCATTGACCCAGATGCCTGCCACCTTCTGCTTTTCGCGAACGACGATCGAATCGACCGGCCCCTTCAGCACGATCGCGATGTCCGCCGGCTTTTCGGGAATGCGCCCGCCCGGATAGAGGATCGCGCCGAACAGCAGCAGTTCCGCCCCGGTGAAGCTGTAGACGATCTCCACCTCGCGCTGCGACACGTCGGGCACCAGCACGGGCTTTGCCTGCGCCATCACGAACGGCGCGAACAAAAGCAGGGCAAGGGCGCGAAGCGGCTTCATGACAGCTGGATCGAATAGATTTCGTCGGGCCGCCAGCCGAGCCCCAGTGCCATGCGGATCGCGACCAGCAGCACCAGCCCGGCCAACGCCAGGCGAAGATAGTCGGGCTTGACCTTCTGCGCGAACCGCGCGCCCAGCTGCGCGCCGACGACGCTGCCCACCAGCAGCAATCCGGCCAGAACGATGTCGACGGCCTTGGTCGTCGTCGCGTGGACCAGCGTGGTCGCCGCCGTCACGAACAGGATCTGGAACAGCGAGGTTCCAACCACGACCTGCGTCGTCATGCCGAGCAGGTAGATCATCGCCGGCACCATGATGAACCCGCCGCCGACACCCAGCAGCACCGTCAATATGCCGGTGATGAAGCCCAGCAGCAGCGGCGCGAACGGCGAAATGTACAGGCCGGACCGATAGAAGCGCCACCGCATCGGCAATGCCGCGACCAGCGGGTGATGCCGCCTGTGCCCTGCCTTGAGCGGTTCGCCCCGGCGCTCCGCCAGTACCGATCGGATGCCGTCGCGCGCCATCAACCCGCCGATGCAGCCGAGCATCAGCACGTAGAGGATGGCGATCACCGTATCGATCTGCCCGCTTTCCTGAAGCGCGCGGAACAGGAAGGCGCCACCGACCGAACCGATGATCCCGCCGACCACCATCACAAACCCCATCTTCACATCGACACCGTTGCGCCTGAAATGCGCGAACACGCCGGAGACGCTGGCGCCGGTCAGCTGCGTCGATGCGGAGGCGGCGGCAACCGTGGGCGGAATGCCGTAGAAGATCAGCAGCGGTGTGGTCAGAAAACCGCCGCCAACCCCGAACATGCCGGAAAGCACGCCCACGCCAAGGCCGAGCGCCACGATGACAAGGGCGTTCACGGAAAGATTGGCGATTGGCAGATAGAGGTCCATGGCCTCTCACCGCCTAGCCTTTATTGGCCTCCGGCGGAATCAGAAATCCGCGCCCACCGACAGCGCCGGGCCCGATCCCGGGCGAGCATTGCCTGCGATCCGCTGCCGCCAGTCCAGGCCGACGCGCAAGGTGGTGATGCCGGTTGGAACCCTGAGGACGATCTGGGGACCGACATCCAGCCTCGAAACGCCCGGCTGCGCCGCACCCCACAGGCCGCCGCCTGCCGTCATGCTCATCGGCCCAAGTTGCCCAACCGGCCGCTCCACGCGCACCGCGCCATCCACATGGCTGTCCTGCCGCGACAGGCCGACCATCCCCGCCTGTCCATAGCCGTCCAGCCGGAACTTTGCGGGCAGCGCCACGCCATCGACACCGCCGAACAGGCCGAATGCAAAGGCATCCCGCCGGCCTTCGTTCAGGGAAAAGCGTCTTTCCGCGATCAGCCTTGCCGGCAGGTGCCTCGTCGGTTGCCATTCGATGCCCAGCGCCACCTCACGTCCCGAGCGGCCGGACAACGGTCCCGACAGACGAGCGGCGACCGCGACCGAGCGATCGTCCGTCAGCCCATAGCTTGCCCTAACACCGGCCTGACTGCCGCCCAACTGCCCGCTTCCCGCAAGCGTTTCGCCACTGCCGTCCCGCACGATCGCCCAGGTCGAGACGACAAGCCGCTTCGTCTTGGCTGACGGCGCCACGGAAAGCGGATCGATGCGATGGCCGGTATCGGCGGGCGGAACGATGGTCGGCAGGGTGATGATCTGCGGCCGATTCTCTTCAACTATTTCGCTGATTGCCGGCAGAACAGGCGGCGCCGCACTGGAAAGAGCAATTCTGACGCTGCGAGGGAGGTTCGGAGGTTCTGCAGGTGGCTCCGATCGTTGCGGCAAGGCAGGCAGAGCGGTTGCAAAACGCATCGTCGATCGCATGAGGTCGGATGCCTGAAGGTCCGGCCACAGCAAAACCGAGCGCCCGGCCGTCCAACCGAGCGTGACCAGCAGTAGAAAGCGAATGGGGCGGCTGCGTCCGATCATTCGGCGGGCACAACCTCGGGAAATACGTGCTCGGTCTTGTCCCAATGGGTCGGCCCACCCCGCGCCGCATGGACGTAGCGGGCTAGGGCGCGTCGTGCTGCGGCGATGGAGATCAGATTGGCGATGATCGTTCGCGGGACCGATCCCAATCCCTCCCGCAAGCCATAGGCATGGGCGACGAACCCGGCCCGCATGGTCAATCGCCAGGCCAGGATTGCGGAATTGATCTGGAGAAGCGCGATCTCGCTTTGCGAAAGCGGCTCAGGCGCATGTCCGCACAGCGTCATCACGACCCAGCCGGCCAGCGCCGTATAAGCCGCGAACAGCACAAGCGCGGCCAGCGGAGCACGCCGATCGCGCAGACGCATCCAGCGTTCGGCAAATCCACCACGCCAGCCCAGCCGATCCCATCCCGACAGGGCAATGCCCGTCATCCAGCGTGATTTCTGCCGCACCGCCGTTTCCAGCGTATCGGGAAAATAGGCCCGCACCGCCACCGCCGCGCCGCCGCGCTTGCCGGGCAGCCGCACGAACACGCCCTTGCCGCCGATCTCTGCGATCCGCAGCCCCAGTTCATAATCCTCGGTCATGCTCTGGCCATCGAACGGCCGCCCGCCGTTCCGCGCGGCGATCCGGCCGAGCGCGGCGCGGGAAAAGGCGCAGCCGACCCCGGCCGATGGCATTGCCGCGCCCAGCGCTTCCCGTACGATCAACTGCTTGCCATGCGCTTCGGCGAACTCGTCGGCATAGTGGGTCGATATCGCGCGCGACCACCACCCCTTGTCCCGTTCGATCAGCGGCAGCACCGGCAGCTGCACCAGGTCGAACCGCTCGATGAGCCGATCGAACACCCGGATTTCCGCCGGATGGACGACATCCTCTGCATCGTGCAGCACGACGGCTTTCACGGCTCGCCCGTCCGCCCGTTCGTCACTTAGCATGGCCGCCCACATGCTGTTGAGGTTGTCGGCCTTCGTCGTCGGGCCGGCTGTTCCGCCCACGACGATCCGCACTTGCGGAAGGTTTTTCGATGCGGCGGCCACGGCTTCGATCGTCGCCCGGTCGTTCGGATAGCAGCCGACATAGATGCGATAATCGGCATCTCCGAAACGCGCCGCCGCCGTCGAAAGCATCGGCCCGATAACGGCCGCTTCCCGCCAGGCGGGCACAAAGATCGCGATCGGCCCCGGCTGTTCCGCTGCGGGCCAGACATCCGCGGCGGCGCGTGCATGGCGTGTGTAGACGACCATCCGCCGCCAGCCCTCCCGGGCCAGCCAGATCAGGTCGATCAGCAAATCGTCGATGCCGCCGATCAGGAAGCCAACCGCGGCGAACAACGCAAGCTCATGCGTCGCCCGCTCCAGAATCCAGAATGCCCCCTCGACAGCCCCCAATTTCGATCCCCCGATTCGAAACATGAAGACTTCCCGCAACTTAAGGTAATTGCGCAAGCGTTATGTTTACCAGCGCGTTAACCTTTGCCCTTCTGTTACAATGACTAGCCCGATGTACCCTGGTGGGTCATAACAGCCGCAAATATCGAATCCTGGGGAGCCTGATCGATGCGCGGACTCTTCCTGCGGCTAGGCGCCATTGCGCTTCTTGCCGTGCCTATGACGGCATCGGGCGATGCGACACCGCAGGTGGTGATGGCGACGCCCGGTATGGCGAACGGCGCCATCGAACGCTTCACTGTCCGCTTCTCCGATGCGATCGTGCCGCTGGGCGATCCGCGTGCTGCCTCCCCTTTCAAGGTCACATGCCCCGTATCGGGCACAGGTCGCTGGATCGATCAGCGCAGCTTCGTCTGGGAATTCGCAAACCCGCTTCCGGGCGGCACCAGTTGCACGTTCGATTTGAATGAGGGGCTGACGACAGCGGCGGGCGTCTCGGTCGGCGGACAGCAGCGCTTTACCGTCGACAGCGGCGGCCCCACGGCGCGCGCGGTGCTGCCCGGCCGCTATGGTGGCGATATCGAGGAGGATCAGGTTTTCCTGGTCGCCGCCAACACCGTGCCCGATCGGCAATCGGTCACCGCCAATGCCTATTGCGCGGTCGATGGCATAGGCGAAAAGATCGCCGTCGATGTGCTGAAGCCGGATGTTGTGCCGACCATCATCGGCGCGCTCGGCACCGATCGGTGGGAAGTCCGCAGCTTCCTGTCCGACGCCGGTTTGCCGGAGGCGCTGCCCGACGCGGCGGCGGATCGCGCAAGCGCGCTTGCCAGCGTCATCGCGCTCAAATGCCGCCGTCCGCTGCCGCCGGGCCGCGACATGGCGCTCGTCTGGTCGGGGGCGATCAGCGCGGGCGGACGCCTGGCCGGTAAGGACCAGCGGTTCGACTTCGCCGTCCGCAAGGAATTCACTGCCCGCTTCGAATGCTCGCGCGTCAATCCGCGTGCCGGGTGCAGCCCGGTGGAGAAAGCCTATGTCCGCTTCTCGTCGCCGATCGCGACGGCGGCGGCGAAGGCCATCCGCATTTCCCTGCCCGACGGCAAGCAGCTTGAACCGACGATCGACAATGAAGGGTCGGCGACTGTCACTCAGGTGGCTTTCGATGCGCCGTTGCCCGCCGCGACGGACGCAGAGCTGACGCTTCCCGAAAAGCTCGTCGATGAAAGCGGCCGTCCGCTCGCCAACGCGCGCCGTTTTCCGCTCGACGTCCGCTTCGACGCCGCACCGCCGCTGGTGAAGTTCGCCGCCCCCTTCGGCATATTGGAGGCGCAGGAAGGCGGCGTCCTGCCTGTCACCGTCCGCAATGTCGAACCGGCGTTGCAGGGCCGCAATCTCGGCGTCGCCGGCCAGTCGCTGCGCGTCGATGGCTCGGATGATCAGATCGCCAAATGGCTGCGGGACATCGACGATCATGACGACAGCGATTTCCGTGATGAGAAACGCGGCAATGAAACGGTCAAGGTCAATTACACGGCCTCGCGACCGCTGCTGAACCAGGGGCAGGATTTCAAGCTCGACCTGCCCGAAAAGGGCAAGCAATTCGAGGTGGTCGGCATTCCGCTCGGCAAACCCGGTTTCTATGTGGTCGAGCTGCAAAGCCCAGCATTGGGCCGTGCGCTCCTTGGCCGTGACGCGCCGCGCTATGTCGCGGCGGGTGCGCTGGTCACCAACATGTCGGTCCATTTCAAATGGGGGCGGGGCGCATCGCTGGCCTGGGTGACGGCGCTGGACAGCGGCAAGGCGGTGGGTGGTGCAGAGGTTCGCATCAGCGACAGCTGCAGTGGCCGGCTGCTCGCCCGCGGCAATACCGACGCGCAGGGGCGGCTGCTGATCCGCCAGGGCCTGCCGGAGCCGGAAACCTATGCGAGCTGCGACAATGAAGGCAGCCCGCACGCGCTGATGATCTCGGCACGCAAGAGCGGCGATTTCAGCTTCACGCTCACGGATTGGGGCAGCGGCATCCGGCCCTATGATTTCGATCTGCCCTATGGCTGGTCGGAAACGGAGGACATCCTCCACACCGTCTTCGATCGCACGCTCCTCCGCGCTGGCGAGACGGTCAACATGAAGCATATCCTGCGCAAGCCCGTCGCGCAGGGCTTTGCCTATGGCGCGGCGCTCAAGGGAACGATGAAACTCACCCATCGCGGGTCCGGCACGGAGTTCGATCTGCCGCTGACCATTGGCGCGGACGGCATCGGCGAAAGCACATGGACTGCCCCGGCCGGCGCGCCGCAGGGCGACTATGACCTGTCCGTCACGGCCGGTGACCGGACGATCTACACCCAGCAGTCGATCCGCGTCGACGAGTTCCGCCTGCCCACCATGCGCGCGACGGTGACTGGCCCGAAGACCGCCGCGATCCGCCCGAAATCGCTGCCGATCGACCTGTTCGTCGGTTATCTTTCCGGCGGCGGCGCATCGGGACTACCCGTCCGCCTGCGCACGGCCTTCTCCGAACGCTACGACACGCCGGCCGGCTATGACGGCTGGACCTTCGGCGGCAAGCCGGTGGAAGAGGGCACCAGGCCGCTCGATGGCGATGGGCAGGAAATGACGCCGCCGCTGCCGCCCGCCGCAACGCTTCCCGTCACGCTGGACGGCGCAGGCGCCGCGCGGTCCTCGGTGGATATTCCCGTCGCCGTCGACAACGCGCTGACGATGACGGTGGAGATGGATTATGAGGATGCGAATGGCGAAGTGCTGACCGCCTCCAGCCGCATTCCGCTCCACCCCTCCGCCGTCCAGCTCGGCGTCAGGACCGATGGCTGGCTGATGAAGGACGATGACCTTCGCCTCCGCCTCGTCGCGTTGGATACGGATGGCAAGCCGATCAAGGGCCAGCGGGTGCAGGTCGCCCTCTACAGCCGCGAAGTGTTGACGGCGCGCAGGCGCCTGATCGGCGGCTTCTACGCCTATGACAATCAGGCCCGCACAACGAAGATCGACGAGGATTGCAGCGCCACCACCGATGCGCAGGGCCTTGCCACCTGCAAGCTCGATCCCGGCGTGTCCGGCGAAGTCTATGCCGTCGCGACGACCACGGACGCTGACGGCAATGTCTCGCGCGCCGTCCGTTCCGTCTGGCTGGCGGGTGAGGACGACTGGTGGTTCGGCGGCGACAATGGCGACCGCATGGATCTGGTGCCGGAAGCGCGCGAATATGCCGCCGGCGCCACCGCGCGGTTGCAGGTCCGCATGCCCTTCCGCACGGCCACCGCATTGGTGACGGTCGAGCGCGAGGGCGTTCTTTCCAGCTTCGTCACCACGCTGTCGGGCAAGGACCCGGTGGTCGAGGTGCCGATGCCTGCCGCCTATGCGCCCGACGTCTATGTCTCGGTGCTTGCGGTGCGCGGCCGGATCAGCGGGTGGCGGCTCTGGCTTGCCGATCTTGCGCGCCGGTGGAACCTGCCCTTCTTCTCGCGCGAGGGCGCCCGCCCAACCGCGCTCGTTGACCTTGCCAAGCCCAGCTACCGCCTTGGCATCGCCCAGTTGAAGGTCGGTTGGGAGGGGCACCGGCTCGATGTCGCGGTGAAGGCCGACAAGCCCCGCTACGGTATCCGGGAAACAGCGACGGTGGACGTCGCGGTGAAGGACCCCGCCGGTAAGCCAGCAACCTCCGCCGAGATCGCCTTCGCTGCGGTTGACGAGGCGCTGCTCCAGCTCGCCCCCAACACAAGCTGGGATGTCATCGACGCGATGATGACCGACCGGCCGTTGTCGGTGCTCACCTCCACCGCGCAGACCCAGGTCGTCGGCAAGCGCCATTATGGCCGCAAGACAGCGGAGCCCGGCGGCGGCGGTGGCGGCGACCTGGCTGGTCTCACCCGGCAGGATTTCCGCCCCGTCTTGCTGTGGCGCGGCCGCGTGCCGCTCGACGCGCAGGGCCATGCGCGCTTGCCCGTTACGCTGTCGGACTCGCTCTCCTCGTTCAAGCTGGTGGCGATCGCGACGGGCGGTCCCGGCCTGTTCGGCACCGGATCGGCAAGTGTCCAGACTACACAGGACCTGACGGTCTATTCCGGCATCCCGCCGCTGGTGCGCAGCGGCGACCGCTTCGGCGCCACCTTCACCCTGCGCAACGGCACCGACAAGCCGATGACCGTCACGGCCAATGTCGCGCTGAAACCGCGCATCGCCACCGGCAAGCCGCTGACCGTCACCATTCCGCCGGGCCGCGCGATGCCGGTCAGCTGGAACCTCACCGCCCCGTCCGGCATCGACAAGCTCGACTGGACGGTCGAGGCGCGCACGACGGACGGCAAGACGGATCGCATCGCCGTCAGCCAGGATGTGACGCCGCTGATCCCGGTCGAGACCTGGGCGACGGCCATCGCACGCGTCGGCGATTCGGCGAGCTTCCCGATCGCGCCACCCGCCGGGGCCATCGCCGGGCGCGGCGGTGTCGATATCCGCCTGTCCGCCACGCTCGCGCCGCCCCTTACCGGCGTTCGCGACTATATGGCCGTCTATCCCTATAATTGCTTCGAGCAGCTGACCTCCCGCGCGGTGGCGCTGGGCGATACGGCGGGCTGGAACCGGCTGGCGGCGGAATTGCCGGCCTATCAGGACGGCGACGGCCTGATCCGCTATTTCCCCAGCGACAACCTGCCCGGTTCGGAAGCTCTCACCGCCTATGTCTTGTCGATCACGGCGGAAGCGGGCCTCGCCGTGCCGGAGGCTCCACGTCAGCGGATGATCGACGCGATGAAAGCGGTCGTCGAAGGCCGCTTGCGGCGTGAGAATGGCGGCGACGGCGATCAGCGCCTGAATCGAGTGGCTGCCCTCGGCGCGCTTGCCCGCAATGGCGCCGCGACCCCCGCGATGCTCGGCCAGATCGGCATTGCGGCGGGCGACATGCCGACGGCCCTGCTTGCCGACTGGATCGCCGCGATCGACGCTATCCCCGGCCTCGCGAACGGCCCGGCGCTTCGGGCGGAGGCGGAAAACATCCTCCGCACGCGGCTGGTCTATGAAGGCTCCCGCCTCGATCTTGTCGATCAGGACAATGCCCCTTGGTGGATGATGACCAGCGGTGACGAGATGGCGATCCGCGCCCTCATCGCCGTCCTCGGCCGTCCCGGCTGGCAGGACGATGTACCGCGCATGATGCTTGGCGCCGCCTTCCGCCAGCAGCGCGGCCATTGGGACACGACCCCCGCCAATGCATGGGGCACGGTGGCCGTCGCCAGGTTTGCGCGCCTCTATCCCGAAACGGCGGTCGCCGGCACCACGACGGCGCGGCTGGGGCAGCAGACCCAGACGCGCGACTGGCCCGCGCGCCCGTTGACCTTCCCGCTTCCCGCTTCCCGCGCGCCCCTCATATTGTCGCAGGCGGGCGGGGCGGGGCCGTGGGCGACGATCTCCGTCCGTGCCGCCGTGCCGCTCAAGCAGCCGCTCGCCGCCGGCTACAGGATGGAAAAGAGCATCTCGGTCATCGAACGCAAACATCCCGACCGCCTGACGCGCGGCGACGTGCTGCGCGTCCGCATCACCGTCGATGCCACCGCCGAACGCAATTGGGTGGTCGTCAGCGATCCCGTCCCGCCCGGCGCGACGATCGTCGGCGGGCTCGGCGGCCAGTCCGATCTGCTACGCGAAGCGGCGTCGAACGGTGACGGCGTCCAGCCGAGCTATGTCGAGCGCGGTCGGGACGCCTGGCGCGGCTATTTCGCCTGGGTGCCGCGCGGCCGGTTCACGGTCGAATATGCTGTGCGCCTGAATGGTGTCGGCCAGTTCCAGCTGCCGCCCAGCCGGGTCGAGGCGATGTACTCGCCCGACATCCGCGCCGCGGTGCCGAACAAGCCGATGACGGTGAATTACCAATGATCCCGTCCTTCACGCGAAAGCCGGAATCCATGAACACGGACTTCTCCGAACAAGCCGACGTGCCTGGATTCCGGCTTTCGCTGGAATGAGGAGGGGACGTCGATGTTCACCACCCTCCAGGCCCGCATCCTCCTCGCACTCAGCCTCACGCTGGCGACGGCGATCCTCGCCCTCCACATCGCTACCATGCCGCCGTTCCTGCCGTCCTATGCGCAGGTTCGATCCGGCTGGCATCCAAGCGAAGCCTGGCTCTACGACCGCAACGACAAGCTGATCGACAGTGTCCGGGTCGATTTCCAGGCTCGCCGCCTTGCCTGGACAAAACTCGATGCTGTCTCCGAACCCGCGCGCGACACGATCGTCGCAGCGGAGGATCGGCGTTTCGAAAGCCATGACGGGATAGACTGGATCGCGCTGGCCGGCGCGGTGCGCGACCGGATCGAGGGCAATCGCTCGCGCGGCGCAAGCACGCTCTCGATGCAGGTCGCCGCATTCCTTTCGCCCGATCTCGCAGCACCCGGCAGGCGGAACTGGCGCGACAAGATCCGTCAGATGCGCGCCGCCCGCGCACTCGAATCAAGCTGGACCAAGGATCAGATTCTCGAAGCCTATCTGAACCTCGCAGGCTTCAGGGGAGAAGCGCAGGGGATCGGTGCGGCGGCCCTGTCGCTGTTCGGCAAGCGGCCTGACGCGCTCGGCCGCGACGACGCGCTGATCCTCGCCGCGCTGCTCCCCAATCCACGCGCCACGCCCGAGGCTGTTGCCACCCGCGCCTGCTCCCTCCTCCCCCGTTCGCTTCGGATGAACGGAGCGTGTGAAACTCTGAAAGTCGCCACGGCGGAAGCACTCGGCCCCGCCCGCGTGCTGGCGCTTGATCCCGGCCTCGCGCCGCATCTCGCCAACCGGCTGCTGACCGATGCGGGCATGAAGATCACCACGACGCTCGACACGCGCATCCAGCGGATCGCCGCGATCGCGCTTCGCCGCCAGCTTATGGGGCTTGGCCAGGATCGGGCCCGCGATGGCGCGGTGGTCGTGGTCGATAACAAGACAGGCGATGTGCTGGCCTATGTCGGCGGGGTCGGCGGCAACAGCACCGCCGCCGCCGTGGATGGCGCCGACGCCTATCGCCAGGCCGGATCGACGCTGAAGCCATTCCTCTATGCCGAGGTCATCGAGCGCGGCTACCTGACCCCCGCGTCCATTCTCGACGATTCCCCGGTCCAGCTCGACACGGCGTCCGGCCTTTATGTGCCGCAGAATTACGATCATGCGTTCAAGGGACCGGTCTCAGTGCGCACCGCGCTTGCGGGGTCGCTCAACGTTCCCGCCGTCCGTACCCTGCTGCTCGCCGGCGTCGACAATTTCCGCGATCGCCTGTGGGACAGCGGCTATCGCGGCCTGACCGAGGACGGCGAATATTACGGCTTCTCGCTTGCCCTCGGCTCGGCGGAAGTGACGTTGCTCGAGCAGGCGGCTGCCTATCGGGCGCTTGCGCAGGGCGGGCGCTGGTCGCCCCTTCGCCTGCGCGCAGGCGATCCGAAAGCAACCCCGCGCACCGTCTACACGCCGCAGGCAAGCTGGATCGTCGCCGACATGATGTCGGATGGCGATGCCCGCGCCCAGACCTTCGGCATCGACAGCGCCCTGCGCCTGCCTTTCTGGGCAGCGGTCAAGACCGGCACGTCGAAGGCGATGCGCGACAATTGGTGCATCGGCTTTTCCGATCGCTTCACCGTCGCGGTCTGGGTGGGCAATCTGGAGGGCGATTCCATGCGTGCCGTCTCCGGCACCAGCGGTGCGGCGCCGGTCTGGCGTGACGTCATGCTCGCCCTTCATGCCGACCGGCCCGGCCGCGCGCCGCCGATGCCGAAGGGGATTGAGAGGAGGGGGGTCGCCTTCGCCGGCGGGATCGAACCCGCACGTAGCGACTATTTCATCACCGGTACCGCCCAGACGGCGGTCGCCACTGCCCCGGCAAGCGCTCGCCGCCCGCGCATCGTCTCGCCCGTCGCGGGCAGTGTCTATGCGCTCGATCCCGATATTCCAGTCGATCGCCAGCGCATGGCGATCAATGTCTCGGGCCAGATCGACGGCCACCGCCTGCTGCTCGACCGTCACGACCTCGGTCCCGCCGATGCGCGACCTCAGATACTCGCCGCTCCGGGCGCGCATCGTCTTCGCCTGCTTGACCCGGCGGGTATGGTGGTCGACAGCTTGATCTTCACGGTGCGATAGGGGGGCTGATGGCAGATAAGAAGATTCAGCGCCTCGGCGGCACGTCCACTCTTCGTCATTTTCTGAAGAGCGAAGCGGCCGGCGGTATCCTGCTGATGGTAGCCGCCGCCCTGGCTATGATCGTTGCCAACATTCCCGGTGACGTGGCGGGCGCCTATCGCGAATTCCTTCACCATGAAACAGGGCCCGTGCTTTCGCCCAAACTGGGTCCGATGACGATCCATCTATGGATCAACGACGGGCTGATGGCCGTGTTCTTCCTGCTTGTCGGGCTTGAGATAAAACGCGAGTTCGTGGACGGACGCCTCTCGAGCTGGACCGACCGGCGACTCCCCATCATCGCTGCTGCGGCAGGCATGATTGTTCCCGCCCTCATCTATCTCGCAATCACCTTTGCCGACCCCGGGCTGCATGCCGGTTGGGCGATTCCGGCGGCAACGGATATCGCCTTTGCGATCGGCGTGCTGGCTCTGCTCGGCAAGCATGCGCCAGCCTCGCTGAAACTTTTCCTGACGACCGTCGCCATCGTTGATGACATGGGCGCGGTTGCCATCATCGCCATCGCCTACACCGCGGAAATCAATCTGGTCGCGCTGGCCTCCGCCGGCGCGTTGCTGGCGTTCATGTATCTGATGAACCGTTGGGGCGTCCGCTCGCTGCCGCTTTACCTCATTGCCGCGCTGGCGCTGTGGTATGCGGTTCTCCTGTCGGGAGTTCACGCCACCATCGCGGGTGTCCTGGCCGCGATGACCATTCCCATCCGCAAATCGCCCGGCGCACCGGATGCCGAAGATTCCCCGCTCCACCGGCTTGAGCATGGCATCCACCCCTATGTCGCTTTCGCGATCGTGCCCTTGTTCGGCTTTGCCAATGCAGGCGTCAGTCTGGCGGGCATCGGGGTGGACAAGCTGCTTTCGCCCTTGCCGCTCGGCATCGCCGCGGGTCTGTTCCTGGGCAAGCAGGCGGGCATCTTCAGCAGCATCTGGCTGTCGGTCAAGGCGGGCATTGCCGACTGCCCCAGCGGCGCCAGCTGGCCGCAGGTCTATGGTGTCGCCATTCTCTGCGGCATCGGTTTTACGATGAGCCTGTTCATCGGCGGCCTGGCCTTTCCCGGCAATGAGGCGCTGGTGGATGACGTGAAGATCGGCGTGCTCGGCGGGTCGATCCTGTCCGCGCTTGTGGGTGCGCTGGTCCTGCGGCTGGCGCCTCCGGAACGGAACACGCGATAAGCCTCATCTTGCGAGGCTGCTGCTTCCGCCAGGCATCGTCTCAGGATATAGTTAACGGCGGGGCAACCAGATTGAGTCGTTACGTGGGCTTGGGGGGACTAATCCCTTGAGAAGGAGAGTCCTATGCGTGCTCTGTTCCTGATCGCTGCTGCTGTCTTGACGACCACCGTTGCGCCATCCGCGAATGCGGCGGTCCACATCTTCGGCGCGAACCTGTCCGGATCGAACGAAGTTCCACCCAATGCGTCGCCGGGATCGGGTTTCGTGAAGGTGACGATCGACGACATCGCGAACACCATCCAGTTCAACGCCGACTTTTCCGGCCTGACGGGTATGACGACGGCCGCGCACGTCCATTGCTGTAGCCTTCCGGGCGCCAATGCTCCGGTCGCCGTGGGTCCCGGGACGCTGCCCAGCTTTCCGCTCGGCGTATCCTCGGGCAGCTATGATTTCACGCTGAATCTGCTCGATGCAGCCACATATACGGCGGGCTTCGTCACCAATTTCGGCGGCGGAACATTGCAGGGCGCCCGCGACACCATCATCGCCCGGATGATGGACGGGGAAACCTACTTCAACATCCACACGTCCGTCTTTCCGGGCGGCGAGATTCGCGGACAGCTGGCCGCCATTCCCGAACCGGAAAGCTGGGCGATGATGATCGGCGGCTTCGCACTGGTGGGTGCCGCGATCCGGCGACGGCGGATATCCGCTCTCGCCTGATAAGGCTCAGACCGCGCGCTGCATGAACACCACGTCCAGCGCGCGGCCGAACTTGAGCCCAACTGCGCTCAGCAATCCCACCTGTGTGAAACCGAAGCGCCGGTGAAGCGCGATCGACGCCTCGTTTCCCGAGTCTCCGATCACGGCGATCAACTGGCGAAAGCCGCTGGCTGCTGCCGTGTCGATCAGAGTTCCCAGCAGCAGCGATCCGACGCCCCGACCCAGATGATCCGGCGCGACATAGACGGAGGTCTCGCCCGCATGGCGATAGGCTGATCGATCGCGAAACTGCGCCGCATAGGCATAGCCGAGGATGTTGCCTGTATCCTCTGCCACCAGCCATGGCCGCCCGCCGTCAGTCACTCGCGCCAGCCGCGCCGCCATTTCTGGCGCGCCCGGCGGTTCCTCCTCAAAAGTGCCGGTGCCGTTGAGCACATGATGGGCATAGATCGCGGTCAGTGCCGGAACGTCATCGGGACGGGCGGCACGGACGACGATCATGCGTGAGTCAGAGCTTCTCGGTCAGTTCGGGAACGATCTTGAACAGGTCGCCGACCAGGCCGATGTCCGCGACCTGGAAGATCGGCGCGTCCTCGTCCTTGTTGATGGCGACGATGGTCTTGCTGTCCTTCATGCCCGCCAGATGCTGGATCGCGCCGGAAATGCCGATGGCGATGTAGATTTCGGGCGCGACGATCTTGCCGGTCTGGCCGACCTGATAGTCGTTGGGCACATAGCCGGCGTCCACTGCCGCGCGTGATGCGCCGACGGCGGCGCCCAGCTTGTCGGCCAGCGGCTCGATCAGCGAATGGAAGTTCTCGCCATTCTGCAGACCGCGCCCGCCCGACACGATCACCTTCGCGCTGGTCAGCTCCGGCCGTTCGGACTTGGAGATTTCCGCGCCGACAAAGCTTGAAAGTCCCTTGTCACCGGTCGAAGCCACCGCCTCGACAGTGCCGGATCCGCCGTCCTTGGCCGCCTTCTCGAACGCGGTGCCGCGCACGGTGATGACCTTCTTCGCGTCGGATGACTGCACCTTGGCGATCGCATTGCCGGCATAGATCGGCCGCGTGAACGTGTCCTCGCTCTCGACCGACAGGATGTCGGAGATCTGCATCACGTCCAGCAGTGCCGCGACGCGCGGCGCGATGTTCTTGCCGTTGGACGTCGCCGGCGCCACGAACGCATCGTGGCTGCCCATCAGCTCCACCACCAGCGGCGCGACATTTTCCGCCAGCGCATTGGCATAGGCGGCATCGTCGGCGACATGCACCTTGCCCACGCCGGCGATCTTCGCGGCCTCGGCAGCAACGCCGTCAACGCCCTTGCCGGCGACCAGCAGGTGCACTTCGCCCAGTTTCGCCGCCGCCGTCACCGTTGCCAGTGTCGCATCCTTCACGACCTTGTTGTCGTGCTCGACCCAGACCAGCGTCTTCATGCGCCCACTCCCAAAGTCTTCAGCTTGCCGACCAGCTCGTCGACGCTGGCAACCTTCACGCCCGCGCTTCGCTTCGGCGGTTCGCTGACTGACAATGTCTTCAGTCGCGGTGCGATGTCGACGCCGTAGTCGGCAGGCGCCTTGGTCTCGAGCGGCTTTGACTTCGCCTTCATGATGTTGGGCAGCGACGCATAGCGCGGCTCGTTCAGGCGCAGGTCGGTCGTCAGGATCGCCGGGCTTTTGAGCGAAACCGTCTCCAGCCCGCCGTCAACCTCGCGCGTCACCTTCACCGCATCGCCGTCGATCTCGACCTTCGAGGCGAAGGTGCCCTGGCCCCAGCCGAGCAGCGCCGCCAGCATCTGTCCGGTCTGGTTGCTGTCGTCGTCGATCGCCTGCTTGCCCAGGATGATCAGCCCCGGCGTTTCCTCCGCCGCGACCTTGGCCAGCAGCTTGGCGACCGCCAGCGGCTCCACCTCGTCATCGGTCTGGATCAGGATCGCCCGGTCCGCGCCCATGGCGAGCGCGGTGCGCAGCGTCTCCTGCGCCTTGGCCGGGCCGATCGACACGGCAACCACCTCGGTCGCCGCGCCCTTTTCCTTCAGCCGGATGGCTTCCTCGACCGCGATCTCGTCGAACGGGTTCATCGACATCTTGACGTTGGCCAGGTCGACGCCCGATCCGTCGGCCTTCACCCGCGGCTTGACGTTGAAATCGATCACCCGCTTGACGGGTACCAGGATTTTCATCCGACTTCTCCTCCAAACCCCGTTATGCTTGCGGTTTACGCTGCCTTCTTCACCTGGGCGACGATCTTGCGGGCGGCATCGCCCAGATCATCGGCGCTGACGATGGGCAGGCCGGAATTGGCCAGTATGTCCTTGCCTTGCTGCACGTTCGTGCCCTCAAGGCGCACGACCAGCGGCACGGAAAGATGCACTTCCTTGGCCGCCGCGACGATGCCTTCCGCGATGATGTCGCAGCGCATGATGCCGCCGAAGATGTTGACCAGAATGCCCTCGACCGCGGGATCGCTCAGGATGATCTTGAACGCGGCCGTCACCTTCTCACGGCTGGCGCCACCGCCCACGTCGAGGAAGTTGGCGGGGAAGGCGCCATTGAGCTTGATGATGTCCATCGTTGCCATGGCCAGGCCGGCGCCGTTCACCATGCAGCCGATGTTGCCGTCCAGCTTGATGTAGGCGAGGTCGTATTTCGACGCCTCGATCTCCATCGCGTCTTCCTCGGTCTCGTCGCGCAGCGCGGCCAGGTCCTTGTGGCGGAACATCGCGTTGCCGTCGAAGCCGACCTTCGCGTCCAGCACCAGCAGCTTGCCGTCGCCGGTCAGCGCCAGCGGATTGATCTCGATCTGCTCGGCATCGGTGCCCAGGAACGCGTCATACAGCTTGGCGGTGACGTTTGCGGCCTGCTTGGCCTGGTCGCCGGTCAGGTTCAGCGCCTTGGCCACGGCGCGGCCGTGGTGCGGCATCAGGCCCGTGGCGGGGTCGACGACGATGGTGACGATCTTCTCGGGGCTATCGTGGGCGACATCTTCGATGTTCATGCCGCCTTCTGTCGACGCGACGATCGCGATCCGCCCGGTCGCACGATCGACCAGCAGCGCCAGGTAGAATTCCTTGGCGATGTCCACGCCGTCGGTCACGTACAGGCGGTTGACCTGCTTGCCATGCTCGCCGGTCTGGACGGTGACGAGCGTGTTGCCCAGCATGTCGTTCGCCGCCGCGCGGACCTCGTCGGCATTCTTCGCCAGCCGCACGCCGCCCTTGGCGTCGGGGCCGAGTTCCTTGAACTTGCCCTTGCCGCGGCCGCCGGCATGAATCTGCGCCTTCACCACATAGATCGGCCCCGGCAGCTTTTCCGAAGCGGCGACGGCTTCGTCTACACTCATCGCTGCGATCCCCGCCGGAACCGGCACGCCGAATTTCGCGAGGACTTCCTTGGCCTGATATTCGTGGATGTTCATGAACGCATGCCCCTGCCGAAGTGAAAGGATGTGCGGCGGCTAAAGCATAGCTCGCCGCCGATTGCCACCCCGGCTAGCTTGCGATTGCGCATCCCAGCCCGGCGGTGGAGACCACCAGGAAGATTTCGGGATCATCCAGCGCCCGCACGCGCTTCGCGAATTCCCCTACGGACATCTCGTCGATCCGCCCCTTTCGCATGCCTGCGAGCGAGGACAGGCGCCGCAATTGCGCGTTGGAAAGGCGATCGACCATCCGCTCCGCCATGCAGGAAGCGACGGGTTGGGACAATCCGGCGTCGATCAACGCCCCGCGCACGCGCGACTCGGGCGTGGCGCAGGCGGCAAGGGCCAGAAGGGGGGTCAGGACTGAAAGCTGGATTTTCATGCGGGCTCGCTGGAAAAAACGGGATCGAACCCGAAGATGTGGAGCGAGCGGCGCGAAAGTCAACGAACGGACGTCGCGCCGACCGATCCGGCACGACGCCCGCTCGTTTTTTCCATGCGATGCCGGTCGCCGCAACGTTGCGGCGATTGCGCAACGCGCTGCCGAGCAGGCCGAATCCCAGGCTGAGGAAGTTGCAGGTCGCGCCGCAGCTATTGACGCCAATCAATTTTCATACTCACCCATTCACAGTTATATTTGCGAGGTGAGGGATGAAAAATTTGATGATATTCGTCTTCCTTCTCATCTCAGCCTGCAATGGAAAATTGGGCGCGGATCGAGCTATCGAAATTGCTAGCGCATATGCGGAGAAGAAATTCCCGGAAGCCCATGTTAATGTATCGAGAGTTGAAGTTCACGACGAAGGAAAAACATGGAAAGTTACTTGGAAAGTTTCCGAAGGAATGAATGGGGGTATGCCTGTTGTTTGGGTAGATAAGGGCAATGGGAAAATTGTTAAGGGATTTTCTTACCAGTAATCGGTAGGATTATAGTCGGGTGATCCCAGCGCATTGGTTGCAACCCGATGCATGGCGGACGGGGAGCTGCCCTCAAATCAACGCCCCCGATGATTTCGGCCGATACGCTGCCTGCCCCGAAAGTCAGCAAGCCTTACGCAATGATGCTTTTTTGAGCCAGCTCATGATGCCTCTGTCTGGCGTCAAACGCCCACAAGGGTGTCAAGCAAGGCGAAACGACCGGAATGCAGGAACAAGACTCAGTCGTGGAGCATTGGAAAATCGAGCCCCTCCTTTTTGAGGTGCGTGCAGGAGAACCGCGATGAAGAAGATGGCAACGCTGATAGCCGTCAGTCTCATGGTGCTGACAGCCGCGTGCAACACTGTTGAAGGCGCCGGCAAGGATGTTTCGTCCGCGGGTGATGCGGTTTCCGATACGGCGCAGGACGCGAAATAGGCCATGTTGTCGGATGGCCGGGTTGCCGGCCATCCGATCACAAAATCAAATCAGCCCAACCGGCCTGCGATTGCGGCCAGCCCGGCGCGGGCGCATTCCGCATCGATGGCACCGCTCGGCGCGCCGCTGACGGCGATGGCGCCGATGACGCCGGATCCGTTCTTGATGACGATGCCGCCGGGACGCTGCGGGCCCATTTGCGGGTTGGCAGCGAGTTTCTCGGCAAGCGCGGTGTCCGTCTTGGCCTTCTCGGCGATATCGCCGCTGTCCATGCCGATGTTCACGCTGGAGACCGCCTTGCCCATGCCGATCGACTGAGTGATCGCGGCCGCGCCATCGCCGGACAGGACGACCACGGGCAGGGCGGCCGAATCGACGACGACGGACGTCACTTTCAACCCTTTGGCCGCGCAGGTCTTGACCGCGAGCTGGGCTGCTTCGACCGCGAGTTCGAGGGACGGTCCGTTCGCGCGCGCCGGTCGCGGCGCGCGGGCCTGTTCGTTGCTGGGCGTTGTGAAGGTCAGCTGGGCGCTGGCCGCGGCAGCCGGAATCAGCAGGGCCATGGCACTCAAGGCAATCATCTTACGCATTATTTCCTCCACCTTTGATTTTCGTCGTCGATATCATCACTTGGCATGCCGGACGACCCCTTACAGATCCTCGCGGACCACCTGGACGACCGTCGGCGCCGGCACATGTGCGGCGAATTTTTCCAGCAAGGCATCCAGCCCGTCCGCCTCGATCAGGTTGCTGCGATGCTGGGCGCGCAGGAATCCCGCCGCCACCATTCCGTCGAGGAATGCGATCAGCGAATCATAATAGCCGCCGACGTTCAGCAGCCCGCACGGCTTGTCATGATAGCCGAGCAATCCCCAGCTCAGCGCCTCGAACAGTTCGTCCATCGTGCCGATACCGCCTGGGATGGTGATGAAGCCGTCGCACAGGTCGGTCATCATTGCCTTGCGCTCGTGCATGTTGGCGACGACGTGAAGCTCGGTGCAGCCGCTGTGGACGATCTCGACCGTCTTCAGCACTTCGGGAATGACGCCGATCACCTCGCCGCCCGCGGCAAGCGCGCTGTCCGCCATCACGCCCATCAGCCCACGCCTGCCGCCGCCGTAGACGATGCCGATGCCCCGCTCCGTCAGCCCCCGGCCGATCAGCGTGGCCATTTCGGCAAAGGCGGGGTCGGAGCCCATGTTCGATCCGCAATAGACAGCCAGCCGCATACTCAACCTCGCCTTGTCCCAGCATCGTGATTCCGAAGCTTGCCCTTCGGCCAGTGACGTTTATGTGAAAAGCTGTTTTTCTCCTGTTCATCCTTGCTGGCGCAATCGGGCGCTGTCACCTGTTTCCAAGAGCGACGTCCATCGATGCTATCATTGTCCCTGTCCTTTCCCGCGACAACCGGTCCCGTGCACCGGTTCGCCCGGCGGCTTGGCGCGGCAATGATCATCGTGGCGCTGATGCCGACGGCGGTGCCGGCAAGCCAGCCGCATCACCGGCAGCAACCGATCCTCGAACCCTTGCCGATCGCGGGAACTGAACTGTTTCTTGCTGCCGCGCGTTTACCTGACCAACAGCTGTTTCCTCTAGGCGCCGCAAACGCTTGAGGGCAGTATGACATCTTTGGGTCAAGGAAGGACACAGCGTGACAGATCGCTTTCCTGGGTTGGTTGATTCTGCACTTTTTCCGATTTCGATTTTCGCGCTTGTTGGCGCTGCACCTGCTCTGGCGCAGGAAAATCCTCCACCTCCCGCCAGTAATCGCGATACGGTGACGATCGGCGTCGGCGCGGGCATCGTCCCTTCCTATGACGGGTCGGACGATTATGTCTTCACAGCCGCGCCCGTTGCGCGCGGCTCCGTCTCCGGTTTCAGGTTCTTCTTCCGCGGCGGCCCGGCGATGTTCGTCGATCTGGTGCGCGAGGAATCGGGCAACACGCTCGACATCGCGGCCGGCCCGGTGCTCGGCGTTCGGCTGGACCGCACCAGCCGGATCAAGGATGAGCAGGTGAGGGCGCTCGGCAAGCTCGACACCGCGATCGAGCTCGGCGGCTTCGTCGGCATCGGCAAGACGGGGGTGCTGACCTCCCCCTACGACAACCTGTCGTTCCGCGTCAGCTACCAGCGCGACGTCGCCAACGCGCATGACAGCTACGTCATCACGCCCGCGATCGAATATGGCACGCCGCTCAGCATGAAGACCTTCGTCGGCATCGCCGCCTCCGCCAACTATGTCGGCGGCAAATATGCCCGCTATTATTTCGACGTCACGCCCGGCGGTTCCCTCGCCAGCGGTCTCGACCCGTATCAAACGGACGATGGCGGCTTCAAGAATGTCAGCTTCACCCTGTTCGCCGCCCATGCGCTGTCGGACAGCCTGCTGAGCGGCACGACGGTGTTCGCCGGCGCCAATTATTCGCGCCTGCTCGGCAAGTTCGCCGACAGCCCGATCGTCGCGGATGCGGGCAGCCCCAATCAGTTCATGGGCTTTGTCGGCATCGGCTATACATTCTAGCCCGATCCGTTTACTGTCGGCCCATCCCCGGGGGACCGCGCGTACGCGGTTGAGAGGCGGCTGATACGGCCGCGACCCGCTGAACCTGATCCGGTTGACACCGGCGGAGGGAGGGAGCGGCTTTCACCAGAAAACCGTGATCTCTCTTCAGATATGGAGAGCATCATGGCCGACATCCCTGCGCGTACCGAACTGAAAGTCACCACCGGCCCCATCCGTGGCAGCCGCAAGATATATGTGGGCGAGCACCGCGTCGCCATGCGCGAGATCGCGCTGGAACCATCCTCGGGCGAGCCGCCCTTGCGCGTCTACGACTGCTCCGGCCCCTATACCGATCCGAACGCCACGATCGACATCATGGCCGGCCTGCCCGAAATCCGCCGCGACTGGATCCGGGGTCGCGCCGATGTCGAGGAAGTCGCCCAGCGCGAGGTGAAGCCGGAGGACAACGGCCAGCTCGGCCCCGACCGCAGCGGCGGCGTCCAGCCCTTCCCCAATGTCCGCCGCAAGGTGCTCCGCGCGAAACCCGGCGCCAATGTCAGCCAGATGCACTATGCCCGCCGCGGTATCATCACGCCCGAGATGGAATATGTCGCCGTCCGCGAAAATCTCGGCCGCGCGCAGTTGAAGGATCACCTCCGCGACGGCCAGGATTTCGGCGCCGCCATCCCGGACTACGTCACCCCCGAATTCGTCCGCGACGAGGTGGCAAGGGGCCGCGCCATCATCCCCAACAACATCAACCACCCGGAAAGCGAGCCGATGGCGATCGGCCGCAACTTCCTGGTGAAGATCAACGCCAACATCGGCAACAGCGCCGTCGCGTCCGATGTCGCGAGCGAGGTCGACAAGATGGTCTGGGCGATCCGCTGGGGCGCCGACACCGTCATGGACCTGTCGACCGGCCGCAACATCCACGACACCCGCGAATGGATCCTGCGCAACTCGCCCGTCCCGATCGGC